>QFCS01004823.1_pt1 | contig 287673 bp, 268 predicted proteins | sample 3576561 | NCBI WGS metagenome assembly QFCS01 | reverse complement strand
TCTACGCCATCTACGGTAACTTTAGGCATTATTCGGCTGCCTCCAGCGCGCCGCCATTTTCGCGGATGCGGCGTTCGAGTTCGGGGCGGAAGTGGCGGATCAGGCCCTGGATCGGCCAGGCTGCCGCATCGCCAAGCGCGCAGATCGTGTGCCCTTCGACCTGCTTGGTCACATCGAACAAGGTATCGATCTCGCTAATGTCGGCGTCGCCGGTGCGCAGCCGCTCCATGACGCGCCACATCCAGCCGGTGCCTTCGCGGCACGGCGTGCACTGGCCGCAGCTTTCATGCTTGTAGAAATAGCTGATGCGGCTGATGGCCTGGACGACGTCGGTCGACTTGTCCATGACGATCGCGGCGGCGGTGCCGAGGCCCGAGCCGAGTTCCTTGAGGCCGTCGAAATCCATCGGCGCATCCATGATCTGCGCCGCCGGGACGAGCGGCACCGACGAACCGCCGGGGATCACCGCGAGCAGATTGTCCCAGCCGCCTCTTATGCCGCCGCAATGCTTTTCGATCAGGTCGCGGAACGGGATGCCCATCTCTTCCTCGACGACGCACGGGCGCTCGACATGGCCCGAAATCTGGAAGAGCTTGGTGCCCTTGTTATTCTCGCGCCCGAAGCTGGAGAACCACGCGGCGCCGCGGCGCAGGATCGTCGGGACGACAGCGATGCTCTCGACGTTATTGACGGTCGTCGGGCAGCCATAGAGGCCCGCACCCGCCGGGAACGGGGGTTTCAGGCGCGGCTGGCCCTTCTTGCCCTCGAGGCTTTCGATCATCGCGGTTTCTTCGCCGCAAATGTACGCGCCGGCGCCGCGGTGGACGAAGACGTCGAAGTCATAGCCCGACTTGGCCGCATTCTTGCCGAGCAGGCCGGCGTCATACGCCTCCTGCACCGCCGCGAAGAGTGTCTCGGCCTCACGGATGAATTCGCCGCGGATGTAGATGTAAGCGGCACGCGCACGCATCGCGTAGCCGGCGATCAGCGCGCCTTCGATCAGCTTGTGCGGATCGTGGCGGATGATCTCGCGGTCCTTGCACGAACCGGGTTCGGATTCGTCGGCGTTGATGACGAGGAAGCTCGGGCGGTCGGCGCGCGGTTCCTTCGGCATGAAGCTCCATTTGAGCCCCGTCGGAAATCCCGCGCCGCCACGGCCGCGCAGGCCCGACGCCTTGATTTCCTCGATGATCGCGTCCTGGCCGCGAGTCATCAGATCCTTGGTCTTGTCCCAATCGCCGCGCGCCTGCGCGGCTTTCAGGTTCCACGGCTGATAGCCATAGAGATTGGTAAAGATGCGATCCTTGTCGGCGAGCATCAGTTGGTCCCACCCTTGTTTTTCATCATCGTGTAAACGACGTAACCGAGCGCGAGGATCAGCAGCGGGCCGATCAGCGCAAAGGTCACGCGCAGCACGAAACCGAGCACGACAAGCGCACCGATGATCGCCAGGATCGTGATGATGTCCTTCTGGGTCATCACCATTCCTTCCGATAGTCGTGATTGGCCTTGACCATGTCCTTCAGGGTCGTCGGGCCGCCTTCGGGGTCGCTCGTGTGACGCTGCGCATTCTGCGTACCGGCCTTGGGCTGCTTGCCCGCCGCCAGGTCGTCGAGGATGCGCGTCATGCTGTCATAGTCGAGATCTTCGAAATTATCGTCGTTGATCTGGACCATCGGCGCGTTGGTGCAGGTGCCCATGCACTCGACCTCGGTCAGCGTGAACAGCCCGTCGGGCGTGGTCTTGCCCTTGGTCATCCCGCGGTTCTTGCACGCGGCCATGACATCATCCGACCCGCGCAACAGGCACGGCGTCGTGCCGCAAACCTGCACATGATAGCGGCCGACGGGGGCGAGATTGTACATGGTGTAGAATGTCGCGACTTCGTAGGCGCGCATGAACGGCATATCGAGTTCGGCCGCGACATATTCGATCACGGGGACGGGCAGCCAGCCCTGCGTCTGCGTCTCGGCGCCGACCTGGCGCTGCGCGAGGTCGAGCAGCGGCATCACCGCCGAACGCTGGCGCCCCGCGGGATAGCGCGCGATGACGGCCTTCGCCTTCTCGGCATTTTCCTTCGTCCACGCAAAAGCGCCCCAGCGCGCGCGGACTTCGGCTTCATCGGGAATTTGCGGTGCGTCGGCCATCAGCGGTCACACTCTCCGAAAACGACGTCAATGGCGCCGATAATTGCAGTGGTATCGGCGAGCATGTGCCCCTTGCACATGAAATCCATCGCCTGAAGGTGGCTGAACGCCGTCGGGCGGATCTTGCAGCGGTACGGCTTGTTGGTGCCGTCGCTGACCAGGTAGACGCCGAATTCGCCCTTGGGGCTTTCGGTCGCCACGTAAACTTCGCCCGCCGGGACGTGAAAGCCCTCGGTATAGAGCTTGAAGTGGTGGATCAGCGATTCCATCGATTGCTTCATCTCGCCCCGCTTGGGCGGCGAAACCTTGCGGTCGAGACTTGCAACCGGGCCGCTGGGCATATCGCGGAGGCACTGCTTGATGATGCGCGCCGACTGATAGACTTCCTGCACGCGGACCATGAAGCGGTCGTAGCAGTCGCCCTTGGTCCCGACGGGAATGTCGAAATCCATCTTGGCATAAGCGTCGTAAGGCTGGCTCTTGCGGATATCCCAGGGGATGCCGCTGCCGCGGATCATCGGGCCCGAGAAGCCCCAGGCGAGCGCATCTTCCTTGCTGACCACCGCGATATCGACGTTGCGCTGTTTGAAGATGCGGTTGTCGATGACGAGGCTCATCGCATCGCCGAACAGTTCGGGCAGGCGCTTGTCGACCCATTCGCCGATATCGACGAGCAGCTTTTCGGGAACGTCCTGATGGACGCCGCCGGGACGGAACCAGGCCGAGTGCATCCGCGCGCCGCTCGCGCGCTCGAAGAAGTTGAGGCAATCCTCGCGCAGTTCGAACACCCACAGGTTCGGCGTCATCGCGCCGACGTCCATGACGTGCGACCCGATGTTGAGCATATGGTTGCAGATGCGCGTCAGCTCGGCGAACAGCACGCGCAGATATTGCGCGCGTTCGGGCACTTCGAGATCGAGCAGCTTCTCGATCGCCAGCACATAGCTGTGCTCCATGCCAAGCGGCGAGCAATAGTCGAGCCGGTCGAAATAGGGCAAAGCCTGCAGATAGGTCTTATACTCGATCAGCTTTTCGGTGCCGCGATGGAGCAGCCCGACGTGCGGGTCGACGCGTTCGATAATCTCGCCGTCGAGTTCCATCACCATGCGCAGCACGCCGTGCGCCGCGGGATGCTGCGGACCGAAGTTGATCGTGTAATTGGTGACGACCTGATCGCCCGCCGTGTCGGCGGTATCGACCGGATAGCCTTCGAACATGTCGCTTCCGTGGTGCCGGACCGTCGCATTATCGGTCATGCGTCACCTCCTGCTTTGGGCTTGCGCGGCTTGGTCGGCGCCTTGGCGGCTGCCTTGGGTTTTGCCGGAGCCTTTTCGGCCTTCTTGGTCGCGGGCGTCTTGGCCTTTGCCGCAGGCTTGGCCTTGGCGCCATCCTTGCTCGGCTTCGCGGCTTCCTTGTTCGCCTTTTCGCCCGCACCGGTCTGCTTGCCGTTGTCGGTCGTCTTGGGCGTCGGCGGCGGTGCCTTCTTCGCCTCGTCGGCCTTCTTGACCGCCTCTGCGGTCATCGGCGTCGGCGCACCCTTGCCCGGCGCCTCGCCGGTGCCGCCCGCCTTTTCGTCGCCGGGAAGGATATAGTCGGCGCCTTCCCACGGGCTGAGGAAGTCGAAGCTGCGGAAATCCTGCGCCAGCTTGACGGGTTCGTAGACGACGCGCTTGTCCTCTTCGGAATAGCGCAGTTCGGTATAACCGGTCAGCGGGAAGTCCTTGCGCTGCGGATGCCCCTGGAAACCATAGTCGGTCAGGATGCGGCGCAGGTCGGGATTGCCGCTGAACAGCACCCCGTACATGTCGAACACTTCGCGTTCGAGCCAGCCGGCGTTGGGCCAGACAGAGACAATGCTCGGCACCGGAGTTGCCTCGTCGGTCAGCACCCGGACGCGCAGACGGTGGTTCTGGGTCACGCTGAGCAGATGATAGACGACTTCGAACCGCTCGGGCCGGTCGGGATAATCGACCCCGGCGATCTCCATGAGCTGCTGATAGGCAAGTTCGTCGCGCAGGCCGACCATCACCCCGGCAACCGCTTCGCGGCGCACGGTGATGCTGTCCTCGCCCACGGCGAAGACATGCGCGATCAGATCGCCGCCGACGACTTTGTTCAGCGCCTCGACAATGCCGTCGCGCGGCGCGATCAGGGGAGCGGGACTGGCCATCAGCGTTCGATCGTTCCGGTGCGGCGGATTTTCCGCTGCAGCTGCATGACGCCATAGAGCAGCGCCTCGGCGGTCGGCGGGCAGCCGGGGACATAGATGTCCACGGGCACGATACGATCGCAGCCGCGCACCACCGAATAGCTGTAGTGGTAATAGCCACCGCCATTGGCGCAGCTACCCATCGAAATCACATATTTGGGGTTCGACATCTGGTCGTAAACGCGGCGCAGCGCCGGGGCCATCTTGTTGCACAGCGTGCCCGCGACGATCATCACGTCGGACTGGCGCGGACTGGCGCGCGGCGCGACGCCGAAGCGCTCCATGTCATACCGCGGCATGTTGACGTGGATCATCTCGACCGCGCAGCAAGCGAGGCCGAAGGTCATCCACCACAGCGAGCCGGTGCGCGCCCAGTTGAACAGATCCTCGGTCGAGGTGACGAGAAAACCCTTGTCGCCGACCTCTGTATTGAGATCGTCGAAAAAGCTCTGGTCCGGAGCCGTCCCCGGAGCGACCGGCATCGTGCCGGGGGTCAGGATGGTCGAATTGCTCATTCCCAATCCAACGCCCCTTTCTTCCACGCATAGACAAGACCGATCGCGAGCTCGGCCAGGAAAACCATCATCGTCGCCCAGCCGGCCCAGCCGATTTCCTTCAGGCTGACCGCCCAGGGAAAGAGGAAGGCCGCTTCGAGATCGAAGATGATGAACAGAATCGCGACGAGATAGAAGCGCACGTCGAACTGGCTGCGCGCATCCTCGAAAGCGGGAAAGCCGCACTCATATTCGGTGAGCTTCGCCGGATCGGGCTGATGCGCCCCGGTCAGCCGCGCCACGCCCATCGGCAGGAACACGAACGCCGCCGACAGCGCAACGGCGATGCCCAGGAATATCAGGATCGGCAAATATTGAGTCAGATCGACCATGGGAGCTCGCAGTCATGATTTCGGGCGTTTGCCAGCCCGTTTCTGCGGGCGCTTTAGGCCAGCATGGCGCTGCCCGCAAGCGCTGCGGACAGGAAAATCGCCTTGCGAACGCCAAAAGAGCGGGGAACGCTGGCAAGGACGGGCGAAGCTATGTTAGGCGGCTTGACGGGACGCGTGTTGCGGCACGATTTGCCGCCATCCAACTGGGGGACTTTATGCGCCAACTGCCATTTGCCACTGCTCTTGCCACACTTGCCGCCACCGCTCTCGGCGCGACGCCGGCCCATGCTGAACTGGTTACGCCCAAGAATCCCGCCGCAATCGTCGCGATCGTCGAATCGCAGGGCTGGCCCGCCAAGCTGGTGACCGCCAGCGATGCAGATCCCTATATCGAGAGCAGCCGCAACGGCCTGAAATTCCTCGTTCTGTTCATGAACTGCAACGACTCGCACAAGGAGTGCAAGACGCTGCAATATTATATGGGCTTCAACGACGCGAAGAATGTGCCGTTCGAAAAGTTCAACAGCTGGAACAAGGATAAGCGTTTCGCGCGCGCCTATCGCGACAATGAAGGCGATCCGGTGCTCGAAATGGACGTCGACGTCGATTTTGCCGGATTGCCGCGCGAAAATCTGGGCGAAAGCTTCAACACCTGGGCGGCGCTGATGGATGCCTATCGCGAGTTCATCTACGAAGATTGAGCCGCAAAAACGCGGACAGCAGAAAGGCCATCCCGGTTATCCCGTGGATGGCTTTTTTTTGCGCTTACGTAACGGGTCAGGCGTTGCGCAGTGCGCCCGCGACCAGTTTTTGCAGCTTGGAATGCACCGCGCCGCTGCCAGCGATGAACTCGCTGCGCTCGATCGCCCGATCGCCGCCGCGGAAATCGCTGACGAAGCCGCCCGCTTCGCGCACGAGCAACATGCCCGCTGCGACGTCCCATATCGACAGATCGGCTTCCCAGAAGCCGTCGAACCGCCCCGCGGCGACCCATGCAAGGTCAAGGCTGGCGGCGCCGAAGCGGCGGATGCCCGCAACTTCGGGCGCTACTGCACCGAAAATGCGGCTCCACTGTCCGAAATCGCCATGGCCCATATAGGGGATGCCGGTCGCAATCAGGCATTCGTTGAGACTGCGGCGCGACGAGACACGCAGGCGCCGGTCGTGCAACCATGCACCGCGACCGCGTTCGGCCCAATAGCTTTCGTCGGTGACCGGCTGGTAGATCAACCCTGCGGTCACATCGCCCCAGCCGCCGCCGAGTTTCGGTTCCTGCACCGCGATCGAAATCGCGAATTGCGGGATCGCGTGCAGAAAGTTCGACGTGCCGTCGAGCGGGTCGATGATGAAGCGGGGCTTGCCGGGCTCGCCTTCGATCTCGCCAGCTTCTTCCATAAGGAAACCCCAACCCGGACGGGCATGAGTGAGTTCGTCATAGAGCGTGCGCTCGGCCGCCTGATCAGCCTTGGACACGAAATCCGCCGGCCCCTTCTGCGAAACCTGCAGATGCTCGATCTCGCCGAAGTCGCGGCGCAGCTTCGTGCCCGCCTTGCGCGCGGCACGTTCCATGACGGTGATGATGCCGGATACGGCCATTTTCTTTCCTCCAACACGTCGCCCCCGCGACGGCGGGGGCCGCTGTCGGCAATGTGAAACGCTAGCGGCCCCCGCCTGCGCGGGGGCGACGCCTCTTAATCAGCGCGGCGGACATATTCGCGGTCATAGACGTTGACCACGATACGCGTACCACTGGTGATGTGCGGGGGCACCATGACCCGCACGCCATTGTCGAGGATCGCGGGCTTGTACGACGAGGAGGCCGTCTGGCCCTTCACCACCGCATCGGCCTCGACAATCGTCGCTTCGATCTGTTCGGGCAGTTCGACCGAGATCGGGCGCTCCTCCCACAGTTCGAGCACGACTTCCATGCCATCCTGCAGGAATTCGTGGGCTTCGCCCACGACATCCTTCGAAATGGTGATCTGTTCGTAGCTGTCCTTGTCCATGAACACGAGGTCGTCGCCCTCGGCATAGAGGAACTGGAAATCCTTGGTGTCGAGGCGGACCTTTTCGACCGTGTCCGCGCTGCGGAAACGGTTGTTGAGCTTGCGCCCGTCGATCAGATTCTTGGCCTCGACCTGCATATAGGCGCCGCCCTTGCCCGGCTGGGTGTGCTGGATCTTGGTGACCTTCCAGATGCCGCCCTCATATTCGATAATATTGCCGGGACGGATTTCAACGCCGGTGATTTTCATCGCGCACACTCGCTAGTTCAAGGATGGAAAGAGCCGCCGGCGCAGCGGGTGCGCCGGTCACAGGAGCGCGCCCTTAGCCGCCTGCGCGGCCAAGGGCAAGCGCGTTAGATGCTTTCGGTCGCGCGGCGCGTGCGCCGATAGCTGTATGCGATCAGTGCGATGAAGAGCGAAAGGCCGACGATGATCGCCGTCGGCTCGAAGCCCTCGCCGACCAGCGCCAGCGGTGCATCGCGGCCCGAGCCCGCGACAACGCCCGCGAACAGCACGCCAAAAATGCTCTCGCCGACGATGAAGCCCGTCGCGAGCAAGACGCCCATCCTGCTGTAGAATTCGGGGCGAGCACTGCGTTCGGCACGTTTTTCCCAGAAATGGCCGATCACCGCGCCGATCGGAATGAGCAAGGTCAGCGACATCGGCAGATAGATGCCCATACCGACACCGAGCGGCGGCAGGCGCAGCTTGCCCATACGCCCCAATATCTCGTCGGCGGCGATGATGGCGATGCCGATCAATGCACCATAGCCGATCAGATCCCAACGCAGGTCGCCGCCGAGCACGCCTTTGGCCAACGCGCTGATCAGCGCCGCTTGCGGCGCCGGCAGCGCATTGGCGCCGGCGCCGGCGGCGCCCGCAAAGCCGAACGCCTGGTTCAGCAGGTCGAGCACCGGTGGAATGATGAGCGAACCGAAACCCACGCCGATGATCAGCGCGACCTGCTGCTTCCACGGCGTCGCACCGACGAGCTGGCCGGTCTTCAGATCCTGGAGATTGTCGTTGGAAATCGTCGCGACCGAAAAGACGATCGCGGTGGTGAACAACGCATAGGCGACAAGCGCGGCGGTATCGGCTTCACTGTGATTGCGCCCGAAGAAGAGGAGCAGCATCAGCGAAGCGGCAATGATCGCGAGAATGCCAACGCCCGACACCGGACTGTTCGACGCGCCGATCAGGCCGGCCATATAACCGGTGACGGCGGCGATGATCGCACCGACAAACAATACGAACAGCAGCGTCGCGAAAATGACGCCGACCGGATTTGCGGCAATCGGGCCGCCCTGCGCAAAGAACCACAGCAACCCGGCGATCGGGATCAGCGAGCCCAGGATTGTCCCCGCGACGATGCCGAAGGACAGGTCGCGCTCGCCCAGTTCGACCACCTCGCCCGCTCCGCGCGCCCGCGACGACGCGATCGAGCCCTTGATGCCCTTGACGATCGGGCCGACGATCTTAAGCAGCGTCCACAGGGCCGCGACCCCGATCGTCCCGGCGCCGATGAAGCGCACCTGCTGCGAAAACACCATGCCGACCACATCGTCGACCGGTCCTGTCAGCCCCTGCGCTGCCGTCAGCGCAGGCATCAGCCCCGCCCATGCGATGACCATGCCGATGAACATCGCTACGCCGACCGACAGGCCGACAAGATGGCCGACGCCGATCAGCGCGAAGGACAGGCTGCCGCTGACGCCGGTAGCCCCGGCGCCGAGCTTGAAATTCTTCGACACCTCGAGCGCCGCGAGCTTCATCGCGCCAAGCAACGAAAAACCGGCGCTGATCAGCGACCCGAGCAGGATGGTGCGCAGGCCGCGCTGGTTCTCCTCGACCCCCTCACCTGCGCGCGATCCGACCTTGAGAACTTCGGCCGCTGCGACGCCTTCGGGATAGGGCAGATCCGACCCGGCGACGAGCGCGCGGCGCAGCGGGACCGAGAACATCACGCCCAGCGTTCCGCCGATGAAGCAGACCGCGGCGGTCGTCCAATAGGGGAAACCCTGCCACCAGCCGACGATGACGAGACCGGGCAGGACGAAGATGATGGCCGCAAGCGTCCCCGCCGCGCTGGCGATCGTCTGGACGATATTATTCTCCAATATCGTCGCCCCCGACAGGAAGCGCAGGATCGCCATCGAAATGACCGCGGCCGGAATCGAGGTCGCGAAGGTCAGTCCGACCTTCAACCCCAGATAGACGTTTGCCGCCGTGAACAGCAGCGTGATCAGTCCGCCGAGGATGATCCCGCGGACGGTGAGTTCGCGCATCGAAACGCTGCGCTGGTCGGTATCGGACATAAACTTCTCCCCGCGCGCTGTGTTGCGGGCGGCGCCGGATTAGGCAAGTCAAAACAAGCATCGAAACACGACGAAGCGAAACCGAATTGACGCTTCGATCCAATCATCGCCACGCGGCGCGGCGCATAGAGCCGGGCATGACAACGACCCTTCCCGACCCCAAGACGCATCCCGTCCCCGAAGCGGCCGCTTCGGTCAAGCGCCCGGCGCCGTGCGCGGGCCTGTTCGGGTGGCGCAAGTGCGACGACGCACCGCGTGACGAGCGTCAGCGCACGCGGACCTGACGCGCGAGGCCTAATCTGCTGCCATCAGCGCGCCGAAAGCCTGCACCGCTGCCGCCGGACCGTCCGGATGGTTCCAGACGCCGCCCGATACGGCAAGGAAATCGGCGCCAGCATCGATCAACTGCTTCGCGTTGTCGACCGTGATCCCGCCGATCGCAACGCAGGGCAGCTCGAACAGCCCCTGCCACCAGCTGAGGATTTCGGGTTCGGCGCGATGTTCGACCGCCTTCGTCGTCGTGGGGAAGAAGGCGCCGAAGGCGACATAATCCGCCCCCGCTTCGCCGGCATCCATCGCAAGGTGGCGGCTGTTGTGACAGGTTACGCCGATCTGCGCGCCGGGGCCGAGCCGCCGCCGCGCCTCCTGCGGATCACCGTCTCCCTGCCCCAGATGGACGCCATCGGCCTTGAGCCGCTTCGCCAGCGCCATGTCGTCGTTGACGATGAAGGCGACATCGTGCGCGGCGCAAATCGCCTGTAGCGGTTCGGCAAGGCGCGCCGCTTCGTGCTGGGTCAAACCCTTGACGCGAAACTGGAACGCGGCAACCGGGCCGGCGGCCAGTGCCGCTTCGAGTTGCGCCGGAAAGTCGCCGCCAACATCGGGCGGCGAGATGAGGTAAAGCTGGCAGGTCGGTTCGGTCATGGCGGGTTCATAGCCACGCCGCCAGCATGCCGCAAATGCAGAAGATGTTTCGCGCCGCCACCCTGTCCCTCGTCACTGCTGCGACCGTTTCGGCCTGCGCAGCGACTCGCGACGTTGCCGCGTTACCCGACGCCGCCAATGTCGCCATCGGCCAGCGCGCCTATGCCGACGGCCCGTTGATCCAGCCGGTCGCGGTGATCGAGGACAGTCGCTGCCCCGTCGGAGTCGCCTGCGTGTGGGCAGGCCGTGTCCGCGTGAAGATGCTGTGGCTTCGTCCCAATGGCGAGGCACAGCCTTTAGAAGCGGTACTAGGCGAGCCGACGCCGATCGCCGACGGCACGATCACGCTCGAATCGGTGCATCCCGAAAAGCGCGTCGACCAGGCGATCAGGCCCGGCGACTACCGCTTCGCCTTTCGCTTCATGGGCGGCCTTTAAACGACGCGCGCCAGCACGAAACCGTCCCAGCCCTTCGCACCGACCGTCTGCACGGCGGTGGCGTCGATGCGCGGGTGGGCTTGCAGAAAATCGAACAGCGCGCGTGTGCCCAGGATGCCGGGATCCTTGCTGGCGGGATCGAGGACGCCGCCTTCGCGCACGACATTGTCGACGATGATCGTCGTGCCGCTGCGGCCGAGGCGGATCGCTTCGGCGACATAATCGACATTGCTCTGCTTGTCGGCGTCGATGAAGACGAAGTCGAAAGGTGCGACGTCGGTCATCGCGGCAAGGCTGTCCAACGCCGGGCCGACCCGGATTTCGGCCCGATCAGAGAGGCCGGCGCGATCGAGATTCGCTTGCGCGACGCGGGCATGCATGTGGTCGACTTCCAGCGTCACCAACGCGCCATCATCCGGCAACGCCCGCGCGAGCCAGATCGTCGAATAGCCACCGAGCGTCCCGATTTCGAGGATGCGCCGTGCGCCCGCCATTTGCGCGAGCAGATGGAGCATCTTGCCCTGCGCCGCCGACACGTCGATCGGTGGCAAGCCGTTTTCGGCATTGTGCGCGAGTGCCGCCGCCAGAACCTCGTTGTCGCCAATCAGCTTCTCGCCGATATAGGTGTCGACGCGGTCCCAGCTGTCAGCCATCAGGCGACCGATGCGGCGTGAATTTCGTCAATCGCGCCGCCGAGCGAGCCGTTGAATTCCGCGTCACTCATCTGGTGACGCAAATCTTCCAGCAGCGCGCGGCTGAAGCTGGCGATGATGCCGGGATTCTTGGTCAGTTCGACGCACGCTTCGGGGCGCGCGAAGCCGCCCGACAGCGCGACGACCCGCAGCACCTTGGGATGATCGACGAGCGGCTGGAACAGTCCCGCTTCGGCGGGCAGCGACAGCTTGAGCATGACCGGCGCGCCGGTCCACGCGTCGAGCGCCGCGACGAGTTCGGCAAGTAGCAGCCGGTCCGCTGTATCGCGCTCGGCGCTCTTGATATTCACTTCGGGTTCGATGATCGGCACCAGGCCGTGCGCGGCGATGCGCGCGGCTTCGGCAAATTGCTGCGCGACGATCGCCTTGACGCCCGCCGGGTTGGCGAGATTGACGACGCTGCGCATCTTGGTTCCGAACACGCCCTTCGCAACCGCCCGCTCGCACAGCACGTCGAGATCGGCGTTGGGCTTCATCAGTTGCACACCGTCAGCTTCGGCTTCGAGACCCTTGTCGACCTTGAGGAACGGGACCACACCGCGTTCCCACAGCAGGGCGGGGATCGGCTTGCCGTCGGCTTGGCCGTCCATCGTGCGTTCGAACAGGATTGCGCCGATCACCTTGTCGCCGTTGAAGCAGGGTGCGGTCACGATCCGGCTACGCATCGCATGGATCAGTGCGAACATTTCCTCGTCGCCCGAATATTCACCTTCGTCGATGCCATAACCCTTGAGAGCCTTGGGCGTCGAACCGCCGCTCTGGTCGAGCGCGGCGATGAAGCCCTGGCCCGATTTGATCTTTTCCAGCATCTCGGCATTGGCGGTCGTCATAACGTCTCCGTGGATTTGCATACGTATGGTGCGGCGCGCATAGCGGCCCGTCGCCCGGGACGCAATGCGATGGAAAAACGGCCGTTCAGCAACGCGTCAGCGTCGGCCCCTTGGTCAGACTGGTCTTGCCGCCGCGCTTGTCGCGGCTATCGACGCGCACGACGGTGCCGCCGTTCACCATCTGCTTCAATTCGTCATCGCCGCACATCAGCCGGCGCATCTGCTCGATCGGCTGCAGAAAGGCGGTCTGTGGATAGGTGTCGAGGTCGCGGTCCATGACAAAGACCTGCACCCCGTTATCGAGACCCTTGTACGACAATTCCCATCCCTTGGGGATCGAGAATTCGGACATGTAGAAATCCGCGATGATGGCGCCGGGGAACTCCTCGGCGGCCATGGCCGGAATACTGATCGCGGCAAGAGCAAGTGCAGCGAAAAACCTGGTCTTCATCTCGGTACCCCCTTCAGCCCCTATCAACTCCGCAACGCATCGACACCAGGAAGCGGCTTTCCTTCCATCCATTCGAGGAAGGCGCCGCCTGCAGTCGAAACAAAGGTGAACTCGTCCGCAACGCCGGCATGGTTGAGCGCGGCGACAGTATCGCCGCCGCCGGCAACCGAAATCAGCGACCCTTCGCGCGTCAACGCCGCCGCCGTCCGGGCGAGCGCGACGGTTGCCGTGTCGAACGGCGCAATCTCGAAAGCGCCGAGCGGACCGTTCCACACCAGCGTGCGGCAGCTTTTCAGAACGTCACCGAGCGCCTCGACCGCCGCAGGCCCGACATCGAGGATCATCTCGTCCGCCGCGACTTCGTGGATGTTCACGGTGCGCGTCGGCGGGTTCGCGGCGAATTCTTTCGCGACGACCACGTCATAGGGCAGATGGATGGTGCAGCCTGCGGAGTCCGCCGCGTCGAAAATCGCGTTGGCGGTATCGACGAGGTCGTGCTCGCACAGCGACTTGCCGACATCGACCCCTCGTGCCGCGAGGAAGGTGTTGGCCATCCCGCCACCGATGATCAGATGATCGACCTTGCCGACAAGGTTGCGCAGCACGTCGATCTTGCTCGACACTTTCGCGCCGCCGACGACCGCCGCAACCGGATGCGCGGGATTGCCGAGCGCGGCGTCAAGTGCCTTGAGCTCGGCCTCCATCGCGCGGCCGGCATAGGCGGGCAACCGGTGGGCGATGCCCTCGGTCGAGCCGTGCGCGCGGTGCGTCGCCGAAAAGGCATCGTTGACATAGATGTCGCCGATTTCGGCAAGCGCATCGGCGAACGCGGGGTCGTTCTTTTCCTCACCCGCATGAAAGCGCGTATTTTCGAGCACGGCGACGTCGCCGGGCGCGAGGACGGCAACGCCCGCCTCTGCCCCTTCGCCGATGCAATCGGGGATGAACATCACCGAATGGCCGAGAACGTCGGCGACGCCGTCGATGACGAGGCTGAGCGACTGGGTCGGATTCTTCGCCCCTTTCGGGCGGCCGAAATGCGCAAGAAGCAGAACGATGGCGCCCTTGTGCGACAGTTCGCGGATCGTCGGCATCGCCGCGCGAATTCGCGTGTCGTCGGCGACGGCGCCATCGGACATCGGCACGTTGAGATCGACGCGCACCAGCACCTTCTTGCCGGTGACGTCACCGATGTCGTCGAGCGTCTTGAAATCTGCCATCTCTCACTCCGATCCCGGAGTGTTCCCCCGCGAAGGCGGGGGTCCATCTCCTGCGCCCTTATCCCCTGATCACCGCCCGTTTCATTCCGATGCGGTCGGAGATGGCCCCGCCTTCGCGGGGGCATAAGGATAGTGTTAAAGGAACTTCGCGATCACGCCCGCCGTGTCAATCATGCGGTTCGAGAAGCCCCATTCATTGTCGTACCAGCTCAGCACGCGCACCAGCTTGCCGTCGATAACCGCAGTTTCGAGGCTGTCGATGGTCGAGCTGGCGGCATTATGGTTGAAGTCGATCGAAACCAGCGGTTCCTCGGTATAACCAAGGATGCCCTTCAGCGCGCCTTCGGCCGCAGCCCTGAGCACCGCGTTCACTTCTTCCTTGGTCGTTTCGCGCGACGGGGTGAAAGTGAGGTCGACCACCGACACATTGGGGGTCGGAACGCGGATCGACGATCCGTCGAGCTTGCCCTTCAGTTCGGGCAGTACCAGGCCGACGGCGACCGCGGCACCGGTCGAGGTCGGGATCATCGACATTGCGGCGGCGCGGGCGCGGCGCGGATCGTCGTGGATCTGGTCGAGGATCTTCTGGTCGTTGGTATAGGCGTGGATCGTCGTCATCAGGCCGCGCTCGATACCGATCGCTTCATGCAACACCTTCGCGAAGGGCGCGAGGCAGTTGGTGGTGCAGGACGCGTTCGAGATGATCCGGTGATCGGCGGTGATCTGGCTGTCATTGACGCCGTAAACGACGGTCAGGTCGACTTCCTTGGCGGGCGCCGAAATGAGTACGCGCTTCGCGCCGGCGTCGAGATGCTTCTGGCCGCCGGCCTTGTTGGTGAAGAAGCCGGTGCATTCCATCACGATGTCCACGCCGTTGGCGGCGTGCGGCAGCGCGGCAGGATCGCGCTCGGCGGTGACCTGGATGCGCTTGCCGTTGATGATCAGGTCGTTGCCATCGACTTCGACGGTGCCGTTGAAGGCGCCATGAACCGAGTCATGGCGAAGCAGGCGGGCATTGGCCTTGGCATCGCCCAGATCGTTGATCGACACCAGTTCAAGGTCATGATCGGTCCGCTCGAGAAGGGCGCGCGCCACATTGCGGCCGATGCGTCCGAAACCGTTGATTGCGACTTTCACTGCCATATCGGTTAGTCCTTTCTGCGGAAGGTGGCGGTCGGTCTTATGCGCCGAGCCGCGCCAGAATCTTGGGGGCGATGGCGTCGATCGTCAGGCCGAAATGCCGGTAGAGATCGTCGATCGGCGCCGACGCGCCAAAGCTGTCGATGCCGAAGCGCAGGCCATGGCGGCCGGTGTAGCGTTCCCAGCCGAAGGTCGTTCCGGCCTCGATCGAGACGATCAATGCGTCGTCGGGCAGCAGATCGGCCTGATAGGCCGCATCCTGTTCGTCGAACAATTCGGTCGAAACCATCGAAACGACATCGGCACCCTGCCCCGCTGCCTCGAGCTTTTCGGCGACATCGAGCGCCAGCGACACTTCGGAGCCGGTCGCGACCAGCACAACCTTGCGCGCCGCGGCGGCGCTGCGAAGACGGTAACCGCCTTTCAGACAGAGATTTTCCGTGACGTCATGACGCAGCGGCGGCAGATTCTGGCGCGTTAGCGCGAGAAGCGTCGGACGGCTGTCCTGCGCCAGCGCGATCGCCCAGCATTCGGCGGTCTCGACCGCATCGGCGGGGCGCATCACCAGCAGATTGGGCATGGCGCGCAGCGACTGCAGGTGCTCGATCGGCTGGTGCGTCGGTCCATCCTCGCCCAGCCCGATGCTGTCGTGCGTCATCACATAGATGACGCGCTGACGCTGGAGCGCCGACAGGCGGATCGCGCCGCGGCAATAATCCGAAAAGACCAGGAAGGTGCCGCCATAGGGGATCACGCCGCCGTGCAGCGCCATCCCGTTCATCGCCGCCGACATGCCGAATTCGCGGATACCATAATAGATGTAGCGACCCGAATAATCGTTCCGGTTCAGCGGCTTGGTCGAGGATGTCTTGGTATTGTTCGATCCGGTGAGGTCGGCGCTGCCACCGATCAGCGAGGCGATGTCGGCGGTCAGTGCAGTCAGCGCATTTTCCGACGCCTTGCGCGTTGCGACCTTCGGCGGTTCTGCGACCAGCCCGTCGAGATAGGCCTTGAATGCATCGCCCGGCGCGATCTTGCCGCTCAAGCGATCCTCAAAATCCGTTTTCTTGTCGCTATTTGTAAGACGATCCTGCCACGCTGCATGAAGCGACTGGCCGCGCTGTCCAAAGCCGCGCCACGCATCGGCGATGTCGGCGGGAATGACGAACGGGTCGGCGGTCCAGCCCATATTGGCGCGCGCCGCGGCAACCTCGTCGGCGCCGAGCGGCGAGCCATGCGTCGCCGACGTGCCCTGCTTGTTGGGCGCGCCGAAGCCGATCAGCGTATTGCACGCGATCAGCGACGGGCGGCTGTCCGCCAGCGCCGCGTCGATCGCACGGCGAATATCGGCAGCATCATGGCCATCGCAGCTGTCGACATGCCAACCGGTCGCCGTATAACGCGCTTTCACGTCCTCGCTGGTCGACAGATCGGTCGACCCGTCGATCGTGATCTTGTTGTCGTCCCACAACACGATCAGGCGGCCAAGGCCCAGATGGCCGGCCAAGCCGATCGCTTCGTGATTGATGCCTTCCATCAGGCAGCCGTCGCCGGCGATGACCCAGGTGCGATGGTCGACGAGGTCGTCGCCGTAAATGGCATTGAGATGGCGCTCGGCGATCGCCATGCCGACCGCGGTCGCAAGCCCTTGCCCCAGCGGCCCCGTCGTCGTTTCGACGCCGGCGAGTTCGAAATTTTCGGGGTGCCCGGCGCAGGGACTGTTCAGCTGGCGGAAATTGCGGATTTCCTCCATCGTCGGGTGCGCATAGCCCGCGAGATGGAGCGTCGCATAGGCGAGCATCGAGCCATGGCCAGCCGACAGGACGAATCGGTCGCGATCGGCCCATTTCGGATCGGTCGGATCGAACTTCAGATAATCCGAATAGAGGACGGTCGCGACGTCGGCCATGCCCATCGGCATCCCGGGGTGACCGCTGTTCGCGGCCTGTACGGCATCCATCGCAAGCGCGCGGATCGCGTTGGCGAGCTGGCGTTCGGGCAGTGTCATCTTTTCCCCGCTTATGTCTGGGCTGGCGTGCGCGACTGCCCTTCGCGGCGGCGCCGCCGAGAGTCAACCGCCCGCGGCAAGAATTCGCGCGCATTTCGGCGCCGACAGGCGATTGCACCCCTCCCCCGGCGCTGCTACCCCTGCGGCATGGAACTCGATCTCGACGAATCCAGCCTCGCCATCGGCCGCATCGAGCGCGCGCTGAGCCGTATCGAAAAGAGCCTGGCCGAGCGCGCCGAACGCGGCGCATCCGATCAACCGACAAGCGATCAATCGGCCCTGAAAGCCGAAGTTAACGCTGTTATCGGTGAATTGGACCGACTGATTGCGGAGGCGAATCGTGGCTGATGTCCGACTGAACATAGCCGGGCGCACCTATGACCTGACCTGCGCGGATGGCGAAGAACCGCAGCTTCAGAAGCTCGCCGGGCTGATCGACGAAAAGGTCCGCGCCATCCCGGGCAGCACCGAGGTGCGCCAGCTTCTCTTCGCGGCGCTCATGCTCGCCGACGAAGCGCAGGAAGCAAAGGCCAAGGCCGACAGGTCCGAACCGCAATCCGATTCGCTGCGCGCTGCGGTCGCGCTGGCGGAAAGCCGCGAAACGCAGGCGCGCGACGAACTCGCCGCGGCCCGCAAGGAAATCGAGGCGCTGAAGGCTGCACCACCACCCGCTCCAGTCGCCGCGCCGCGCGCGGCGCACGACCGGGCGCTGCTCCAGATTGCCGACCGGATCGAGGCGCTCGCCGCAAAGGTTGAGCAAAGCGCTTGAGGATGGGGCTCCGCGTCCCTAAATAGGTATCGGCGGGTACTGCCCGGCACGAGCCGTTGCGAAAATCCCTGAGGCGATACATCATCCAAGGGAGCTGTCCCTGCCCGGACCCTGGTCCGACGTACATGGCCCCCACCTGACGTTACTGGCGTCAGAGGATCTTCCGGAAACCGACCCATGGTGGTCCCGCCAACCCGACAGGCTTTGAAGGAGGCCCGGCCCGCATGACGCCCGACCTTGCTTCGCAGAAACAGGCGCTGCGCGACCGGTTGCGCTTTCGCCGCCGTCATTTCGTCGTCAATCTAGACCCGATGGGGCGCCTCGCGGCCTTTCGCGCAATACCCGACGCGCTGCGCATGCTGCTTGATGCCGGCCCGGTCGTCGGCGCCTACGCGCCGTGGGGCGACGAGCCCGATATCCACCCGCTGCTGCGGCTGGCTGGTCGCCGCGTCGCGCTGCCGCATCATAGCGATCGCACGCCCGCCATGACCTTTCGGTTGTGGGAGCATGGGGATGCGCTTCGCAAGAGTCCGTGGGGATCGCCCCAGCCGCCCGATAGCGCCGAAATCGCGCATCCCGACATCATCCTCTGCCCGCTCGTCGGTTTCGACCGCCACGGCGGCCGTCTCGGCCAGGGAGGCGGGCATTACGACCGGTTCTTTGCCGAAAATCCGGCGGTTCCGCGCATCGGAATCGGCTGGTCGGTGCAGGAAGTTGACACTGTTCCCATTGAACGAACCGACATTTTGCTCGACGCGGTCCTGACCGAGCAGGAATTTATCATCACCGGAGACCGATTGTGAGCCAGCCTCCCGCCGATCCGCAGCCAAGCTGGCGCAAGCCGACCGGCATCCTTCTGATTCTGGCACTAATCACCGCATGGGCCGCGGCCGTCGTCAGCCTGTCGTCGTGGGTCGGCGGCTGGCCGGTGCTGGTCCAGGCGATTTTCTATCTCGTCGCGGGGATTGCCTGGGTCTGGGTACTCCCGCTGCGACCGCTGCTGTGCTGGATGGAAACCGGACGCTGGCGCGCCCCATAATAGGGGATTGGCGCCGCCCGAATATTCGATAACCTGTCCGCAGCAATGGGGAGGCAGCGTCGATGCGTACATTTATCGGAACGGCAGCCGTCCTGTTGCTGATATTGGCGGGCACGTCGGCAGCGGCGCGCGACAACGGCCTGCGAAAGCAGGTGAAGGCGCTCGTCAAGGCCTGCCCCAGCGCCGCCAAGGGCTATGATCTTGCTGCCCTGACGCCCGACGGTCTGGCCACGTCGGACTATCGGGCAAGCTTCAACGAATGGGCCGGGACGCCCGATCCCGATACGCAACCGGGTAGCAGCGGCGCAACGATCATGCTCCGCGGCGTTATCGGGTCGAGCATCACCCAGGATATCCGCTATTCGACCGTCAGCACCCTGTGGCGCGACGCCGCCGGAGTGTGGCAAGTCTTGCGCGTCGACCATGGGACGCTGCCGCCGATGCCGCTGCCCCCGCCGCCGCCCGAATTGTTCGAAGATCCCGATGCGGCCTATGGTTTCACGACCGAGCAGATCAAGCCGCCACCCGACAACAGCCGCCGCGTCCAGCGCGGCCGTCTGCTTCCGGCGGCCGCGGCGGAACTCGATCGCCTGCTTGCCGATGCCTGTCTGCAACTCGAACAGATGGGACTGACGGCGCATCGCAACAAATCCGATGGCCCACCCTGCCCCTATGACTATGCCGGATCGACGATCGAGGTGACGCGCGATGCGCGAAGCTGGCTGATTTCGGCCGATTGCCGGCGCGAATTGCCGAGCGCGAAGATCGCCGAAATCCTCTTCTATCCGCCGGCCGATGTTCCAATGCCCGACTGGGACAGGACAGCGTGCGCCGACTGCGTCCGTTATGTCCTCGTCACCGAGTATTTCCGGCGCGCCGAGCAGACCGGCGATGCTGCGACCGACGCGGTGATCGCACGCGCTTATACTGCCGTTGCCGGACGCGATTATGACGCGGCGCGGCGCCTACTCGAGCCGCTGGCAAGCGAGACGTCCGCCTATCCGCTGCGCTGGCTGCTAATGCCAGAACTCGCATGGCTGCGCGACAAGACGGGGGATACTGAAGGGGCGATTACGCTGCTCGCCATTGCCGGCGCAGCGGCCGACTATCAGCAGGGCCAGTTGCGCTGCGATGCGCCGATCGGCAATCTCACGACTTGGCAGGAGGTGATGCAGCGGCGTTTCGGGATCGCGCAAATTTGCGACGCGCCGGACCGGCCCGCCATCCCGGAAGGGCTCGATATGGCGTCGGTTGAGCTTGCCCGGCAGAAGGCCAGCGTGATCGACTATCCGATCTATTCGCGAAAAAAGGAAGCGGCCCAAGCCAAGGATTGAGGGATGCGCCACCTGCCGAAATTCAGGACAAGTGGCGCGAGTGACGGGGCTCGAACCCGCGACCTCCGGCGTGACAGGCCGGCGCTCTAACCAACTGAGCTACACCCGCTTGCGCTTGGGAGCCGCGCCAATATTGCCCTCGCCCCGACCTGTCAACCGTCCCGATCAAACTCTTTTCGATTTAATCGCTCGCGCATCTCTTCGGTCGCGGTGAGCGTCCCATGTTCGAAAAGGAAACCGGCAAGATCGGGGGTGCCAGTCGAGGCCAGGACGGTCTGCACGATCAGGAGCAGCGGCACCGCGAGCAGCGCGCCCGGCGTCCCCCACACCCATCCCCAGAAACTCAGCGAGACGAGAATCAGCAGCGGATTGACCGTCAGCCGCCGCCCCAGGACGAGCGGCGTGATCAGATTGGCCTCGACAAGATGCACGCCGATGAAGATGACTGCGGGCAACAGTGCCACCCCCACCGCATCGAAGGTCATCAGCCCGCCGAGACCCAGGAGCATCGCGGCAACGATCGGCCCGAGATAGGGCACGAAATTGCACAGCGAGACGATGCCGCCCCACATGAAGGGCGACGGCATACCAAGCGCCCACAGCAACAGCGAGACGATCAGCCCCAGCAGCGCGTTGATCATCGTGATCGTCGCGAGATAGTCGGCAGTTGCATCGACGACATTCTGGATTACGCGCGCGGTCTGCATCGCGCCGTCGAAGCTGCCGCGCCGCCGGATCGTGCTGCGCCGCAGCCGCGTCCATCCGGCGAGGAAGAAGAAGATAACAAGTACCGCGAAGAGAAGCTGCACTGCCGCCGCGGGCGCGGCAGAGATGAAATAGTCGACGACCGAGGTTGGCGCGGTGGCGGCCATGGCCTGCGCGGTCGCTTCGGAACCGCTCGCGACCGAGGTCAACGTGCGGTCGACGAATTTCTGCAAGGTCGAATAGAAATCGATCACCGGCGCCAGATTGGTCTGGATGCGCGGGATCGATTCGGGGATGCGCGCAAACCAGCCCGTCGCGGGAACGACGATGATCGCCAGCGCCGCGTTGACCAGCATCAGAAAGCTCGACAGCGCCAAAAAGGCCGCCAGCGCCGACGGAACGCGGCGCCGTTCAAGCCATTCGAGCAGCGGAACGAGGGCAATCGAAACGACGATCGCCGCGGTGAGCGGCAGGAAGAATTCGGCGCCGGCCTGCAGCGCGAAGGGCAGGCCCAGGCAGAAGGCCGCACCGATGATAAGCGTCAGCGCCGCGAGCAGCCGGTCCCGACGAAAATCATCGATCTCAACGCGTTGCGCTGCGTCTTTGAGCAAGGGTGGCACCTTCGGGTGCTCGCTATCCTCCATTGCGTCATCGCTCCCGTTGAACTCGATCCTCTTAGGCGCACTTTGGCGTCGGCGCCAGTGGCGCCCGAATGGGTCGGCCCAATCGTGAGCCGTTACTGCCCTGTCCCCATTTAGGACAAAAGGCCGAGTATTTTCACCATTTTAACCAGAAATTACCCTTTTTCCGCGAGGACGGCTCCCAAGGACCAGCAATTATGGAGCCAATTCGATGATGAAAGCGCCTGTGGGGGGCGCGAAGCATCAGCTTCTTCGACCCTCTTATTCCGCCCTGTTGCTTTGCGCGCTCGCCCTGCCGATGCAGGCGCATGCCGCCGGTACGGTAGCCGGATCAACCATCAGCAACACCGCCAGCGCCAGCTTCGACAACGGAGCGGGGACGCAGACGATCGATTCGAACACGGTCAACCTGCGCGTCGACGAACTGCTCGACGTGACGGTTGCCTCGAACAACCCGTCGGATGTCGCAACGACGCCCGGCGGGACCAACCAGCTGCTCACGTTCACCGTGACCAACACCGGCAACGGGCAGGAAGCCTTCGGGCTCAGCACGATCGCCAATGTCGGCGGCGACAATTACGACCCGACCATCACCGGCATCTATATCGACAATGGCGACGGCATCTTCGATGCCGCCACCGACACGCTCTATACCACCGGATCGAACGATCCGGTGCTCAACCCCGACCAGAGCGCGCGCATTTTCGTCGTGGCCACGACACCGGGGACGGTCGCCGACAATGATCGCGGCATCGTGACGCTGGTCGCGGCGGCCAAGACCGGCACCGGCGCGCCGGGTACCAGCTTTGCGGGCCAGGGCCAGGGCGGCGGCGACGCGGTCGTGGGTTCGACCGGCGCCGACGGTCAGGACAATGGCGCCTACAAGGTGTCGGCGGCCACCGTCTCGCTCGTCAAATCGGCCGTCATCGCTGATCCGTTCGGCGGCAGCGAGCCCGTTCCCGGGGCGACGATCACCTACACGATCACCGCGACGGTCGCGGGTACGGGTTCGGTCAGCGGTCTCGCGATCACCGACAATATTCCGGCCGACACATCCTATGTCACCAGCTCGATCACTCTTGGCGGTGCGCCGCTGAGCGACGCGAGCGACGCCGATGCCGGCGAATACAACGGCACGCGGATCCGCGTGCAACTCGGCACCGTCGCGGGCGGCCAGACCCGCACCGTCACCTTCAAGACCAAGATCGACTGATGGAGATTCGCATGCGCAAGGCTCTTTTCCTTCTGATCGCCGCCCTCGCACCGGCACAGGCGTTCGCCGCCAACCAGGTCGCACTCGACAATAATGTCTTCGTCGAGCGGGTGACGACCGACGCGGCCGGCAAGCAGCGCGTCCTGCTCGAGGAACCGAAGGTCGTCGTTCCCGGCGATCGGCTGGTCTTCGTGCTCAACTATCGCAACGCGGGCGCGCAGCCTGCCGACAAGTTCGTCATCACCAATCCGATGCCCTCTGCGGTCCGTTTTGCGGGCGCCGGCGATACGCCGCCGCTCGTCTCGGTCGATGGCGGCAAGATGTGGGGACAACTCGCCGATCTGACCGTGCCGATGGCCGATGGAACGCGCCGCCCGGCGCAGCCCACCGACGTCACGCACGTTCGCTGGGCGTTCCAGAAGCCGATTCCGGCGGGAGCGACCGGCAAGCTCATCTTCAGGGGGGTCGTAAAATAACCCTCTGATCATAACCGCTTAAAGGTCACCGGCGGTGGGGCAATAGGGGACCGAACAAGCCTGGAGTTCAGCTATGACCAGCAAGCTGACTTATGTGGGCGCCATCGGAATGACAGCGATCGCGTTGATCGCTGCCAGCCCGGCCTATGCGGCCGGCACGACCGCGGGCACCACCATTACGAATAACGTCACCGTCGACTATCAGGTCGGCGGCGTCGCACAGGGCCAGCAGACCGCGTCGAACAGCTTCGTCGTCGACCGCAAGATCAATCTGCTTGTCGAAGAAGTGGGCAGCGTCACGACCGAAGTCGTGCCGGGGCAAAGCAATGCCGTCACGACGTTCCAGTTGACGAATACGTCGAACGAAGTGCTCGATTTCGCACTGACGGCCAGCCAGATCGCTGGCGGGACGGCTGCGCATGGCGGCACCGACAGCTTCGATGTGAGTAACGTCCGCATCTACCGCGACAATACGTCGTCGGGTACGGTCGGCAGCTTCGATGCGGCCGATACGCTCGTCACCTATGTCGACGAGCTTGCAACCGATACGCCGATCCGGCTGTTCGTCGTCGCTGATGTCCCGGCCGGTCTTTCCACCAGTGCTGTTGCGGGCGTCCAGCTGCGCGCGACGGCACGTGAAGGTGGGGCTTCGGGCACGCAGGGCGCTGCGATTACGCAAACTGCCGGGGCCAATACGGCCGCCAAGGACACTGTCTTTGCGGACGTGGCCGGGGTGAATGACGCCAATCGCGACGCGTCGCATAGCGCCGCCGACGATTATACGGTCAAGACCGCGACGCTCACGGTAACCAAAACCAGCCGCGTGGTCGACGATCCGTTCAACGGAACGACGAATCCGAAGCTGATCCCGGGTGCGACAGTAGAATATTGCATCCAAGTCGCCAATGCCGCGGGCGGTGCGAGCGCCACGTCAGTCGCGATCAACGACAGCGTGCCGACGCAGCTGACCTATGTCGCCGGTTCGGCGCGGGTCAACGGCACGGTTACGGCGGGCACCTGCAACACCGACGGCGTTGCGGCGGGAACCAACTATGCCGCGCCGGTCGTGTCGGGCACCGTTGCGACGGTGGCCGCGGGCGACACGCGCACCCTGTTGTTCCGCGCGACCGTCAATTGACAGGACCAGTGAAGGGGGCGGCGGCGCGCATGGCGCGACACCGTCCCCTTCAGGACCGGCGATGACCTTCGGCTCGAAAGCCCTCTCCTATGTGACCGCCCTTGTCGCGGCAGCCCTGCTGCCTGCGGCACCCGCGGCGCATGCGCAGGTGATTTCGAATACCGCGTCGGCGCAGTGGACGGGCAGCGGCGGCGCGGCGCAAACGCTCTCCAATCGCGTCGATGTGACGGTGCTTGCAAGGCCGCCCGAGCAGCCGGTCATCAGCACCTACCGCCTGGTCGACAGCGGAGGCAACAAATCGGTGCCGGTCGTTCCGACGCCTTGCGGCGGCTCGATCATCGCCGCCCAGGGCCTGAGCGCCGCGAGCGCGGGCCAGCTCATCCAGCTTGCCGGACCCTATGCCGGCCTGCCGACCAATCCGGCGTTGCTGCAGAGCACCGCCAGCTTTCGCGCGGGCGAAATGCTCGTCGTCGGCGTCACCCTCGCCTCCGCAAATACCGATCCGGCGCAGCGCGATCTGCTGCCCGTCAGCATCGACTTGCAGAACGGCGATCATGAACAGATCACGCTGACCGAAACCGCACCAAACAGCGGCGAATTTGTCGGTATCATCAACACGATCGGCGTTCCGCCCGCCGTGGTTGCCGGCGATTGCCGCCTGTCGGTCACGCCGGGCGCGCCGATCCAGGTCCGCGTCACCGATCGCGCCAATGCGAGCCTTGTCGCCATCGCGACGATCGACTTTCTGGTCGATCCCTTCGGCATTGTCTTCGACAGCGGCGATGGTTCGCCCGTCGCGGGCAGCCGCGTCACGCTGATCGACGCAGCAACCGGCCAGCCGGCGCAGGTGTTCGGCGACGACGGAACCTCCTCCTACCCGTCCACGGTCGTCACCGGGCAAAACGTCACCGACAGCGGAGGCACGGCCTATACCTTCCCCGCGGGCGACTATCGCTTTCCCTTTGTGGCGCCCGGCACCTATCGGCTGCTCGTCGAACCGCCAGCGCCTTACACCGCGCCGTCGGCTTCCAGCCCTGCGGATCTTGCGGGCTTGCGCCGTCCCGACGACGGTCAGCCCTTCACGATCACCGACGCGAGCTACAGCCGCGCCTTCACACTTTCCAGCCCTGCCCCGGTGCGGGTCGATATTCCCGTCGATCAGCCCGGCCAGCCGTTGGTGATCGCCAAGACGACTTCGACGCAGATCGCGGTGCCCGGCGATGTCGTCCAGTATCGCATCACCGTGTCGAACCGCGACGCGCGGCGGACGACCGGCGCAGTGACGGTCAGCGACCAGTTGCCCGCCGGGATGCGCCTTCGCGCCGATACGGTCCGCGTCGACGGCACGCGCGTCGACCCGATCGTGGCAGCCGACGGACGCAGCTTCAGCATCGCCCTTCCCTCCATCGCCCCCTCGGCGTCGGTCCTGCTAACCTATGTCGCTGAAGTCACCGTTTCGGCGCAGCCGGGCAGCGCGCTCAATCGCGCGACGGCACAGGACAACCGCGGGACCGTCAGCAACGTCGCCGAAGCGACGATCGCGATCAAACGCGACCAGCTTGGCGATCGTATGACGATCATCGGCCGTATCACCGACGGCGGCTGCGCCATCGACCCGGGCAAGGCCCGCGGGATCGGCGGCGTCCGCGTGATGCTCCAGGACGGCAGCTACACCGTCACCGACGAGGATGGCCGCTATCATTTCGAAGGCGTTCGCCCCGGGCTGCACGTCGTCCAGATCGATCCTTCGACCCTGCCGCTCGATCGCACGCCGGTCGATTGCGCCCGCTCCACCGTCGATGCCGGCAGCGCAATCTCGCGCTTCGTCGAAGGTCGCGGCGGTTCGCTGAAGCGCGCCGATTTCCGGGCCGCGATCAGCGCGCCGCGCGCTGCTCCGGCGACCAGCGCTGCCGAAACCCGCAAAGTGTTGAGCGACCCCGAAGCCGCAGGCGCCAATCGCGACTGGCTTGCCGGCCAGGCACCGGGCATCGGTTGGATCTTTCCCGAACCCGATCATAATCCGCGCGCCAAGTCGATCCGCGCCGCAGTCAAGCATATGCCGGGGCAGCGCGTGACGCTGAGCATCAATGGCAAGCCGGTCAACGCGCTCAATTTCGAAGGGGTCAGCAAGTCGGCCGATGGCAGCGTCGCGGTCAGTGTCTGGCGCGGGATCGAGATTGCCGAGGGCGAGAATCACCTCGAAGCGAAGGTCGAGGATGCGAACGGCGCGCCGGTGCAGACGATCGAGCGCAATGTCCATTATTCGATCACGCCGATGCGCGCGACCTTGGTGCGGGAAAAATCGGTGCTTGTGGCGGACGGTGTCACGCGCCCGGTAATCGCAGTGCGCCTGACCGATCGCGACGGCAAGCCGATCCGCGCCGGGCTGACGGGCGATTTCAGCGTCCCCGCACCCTATTACCCGGCGGTCGAGGCCGAAGCGCAGCAGGCGCGCCAGCTCGCCGGGCTCGAACGCGCGCAGCCGGTATGGAAGACCGAAGGCGACGACGGTCTTGCCTTCATCGAGCTCGAGCCGACGACCGCTTCGGGAACCCTGACGATCGATTTCCGCTTTCGCGACACCAAGGTCGAGCGCCAGCAGACGATCGAAACCTGGCTCGATCCGGGCAATCGCCCCTGGACCGTGGTGGGCTTTGCCGCCGGCACGCTCGGCTACAATACGCTGGACGACCGGATGGAAGCCGTCGCGGAGAAGCTCGACGACCTCAACGCCGACGCCCGGCTCGCGCTCTATGCCAAGGGCCGCATCCAGGGCAAATGGCTGATGACGCTGGCCTATGACAGCGACAAGGAACAGGACGACGCGCGCTTTGGCGGCGTGATCGATCCGCGCGCCTATTACACCATTTACGCCAACCGCAACGAGACGCGCTATGATGCCGCGTCGGTTCGCAAGCTCTATCTGCGGCTCGAACGGCCGCAATTCTATGCGATGTTCGGCGATTTCGAGACGGGCATTTCGGAGCCGCAGCTTGCCCGCTATCAGCGCGCGCTCAACGGTGCCAAGGCGGAGTATCGCGGGCGCAACCTCGCCGCGACGGCCTTCGCCGCCGATACGCCCTACCGCTTCCGCCGCGACGAGATTCAAGGCAATAGCCTGACCGGCCCCTATCAGCTCGCTGCGCGGGACATTCTGCCGAACAGCGACCGCATCACGATCGAAACGCGCGACCGGCTGCACAGCGAACGCATCGTCGACAGCAAGACGCTGACGCGCAACATCGACTATGACATTGATTATGCCGCTGGCACGCTGCGCTTTCGCGAACCGGTACTCAGCCGGTCCTCGGCGCTCGATCCGCAGTTTATCGTCGCCGAATATGAAGTCGATGGCGTCGGCGAACGGGTGCTCAATGCCGGCGGCCGCGTAAGCTATCGCAGCGACGACGACCGGCTGCGCGTGGGCGCGACGCTGATCCACGACGAGGATAATGATCGCAAAACCAACCTCGGCGGCGTCGATGCGCGCTTCCGGCCCGATGCCGATACCGAGGTTCGCGCCGAAATCGCGGTCAGCGACGCAAGCAGCAAGGCAGGCAGCAGCAACAGCAGCGCCACCGGGACCGCGAAGGCGTGGCTGATCGAGGCCGAGCATCATAGCAGCAGCGCCGATTTCCTCGCATATATTCGTGAGCAGGAAAGCGGCTTCGGCACCGGTCAGATCAGCAGCAGCGAAAATGGCACGCGCAAGTTCGGTTTCGACGGGCGGCTGCGCGTTGGTCGCCAGCTTTCGGTGACGGGGAGTGCGTGGCAGGAGGATTATCTCGACACTGATGCCCGCCGCCGGGCAGCGCGCGCGCTGGTCGAATATGACAATGGCACGACGCTGCTCCGCGCCGGACTGACCCACGCCGACGACCGGCTCAGCGACGGCAGCACCAACAAATCGGACATCGTCCAGCTCGGCGCAACGCAGCGGCTGTTCGACAAGCGCCTCGAGCTCGACGCGCAGAGCGAATTCGCCCTGGGCGGACAGGATTCAAGCGTCGATTTCCCGACCCGCCAGCGGCTCGGCGCGCGGTTCGCGGTCACGCGCGACGTCAATCTGGTCGGTAGCTACGAAATCGCCGACGGCAGCAGTGTGAAGGCCCGTACCGCGCGGCTGGGCTTCGATCTAGCGCCATGGGCCGGGGCACGCCTGCTCGCGACCGCGAACCAGCAGGATATCAGCGAATATGGCCCGCGCAGCTTTGCGGCCTATGGCCTGTCGCAGTCGCTGCGGCTCGGCGAGCGCTGGTCGGTCGATCTCTCGGTCGATGGTAACCGCACCCTGGGCGGCATCCGCGCGGGCGATGTCCTGAATGCCGGCCAGCCTGCTGCGTCGGGAGGCTTCCTCGCGGGCAACGGTGCGCTGACCGAGGATTTCGTGGCGGTCAGCACCGGCGCCACCTATCGCGCCGACCGCTGGACGATCACGGGCCGCGCCGAATATCGCGATGGCGAGCTTGCCAATCGCTATGGCCTCACGCTCGGCGGGCTGCGCCAGCTTGGCGAAGGCCGGGCGCTCGGCGCGCTCTTCACCTATGCGAAGGCCAGCGGTGCCGGCACCACGCCGTCGACCGAAGTTATCCAGTTCGAACTCAGCTGGGCGCACCGTCCGGCCGATTCGCGGCTGTCGTGGCTCAACAAGACCGAAGTCCGGTCGGACAAGGTGCGCGATGCGGTCGCGGGTCAGGCCGGGCCGATCGGCGGCGCGGCGCTGACGATCGATGGCGGCGCAACCAGCCGCCGCGTCATCAACAGCCTGTCGGTCAACTGGTCGCCGCTCGGTGATCGCGGCGATCGGTGCGACGGCGACCGGCTATGGTATGAACGCGGCGAATTCGGTTTCTTCTGGGGCACGCGCTATAATTTCGACCGCTTCGGCGCCGATGACGTCAAGGGTTGGTCGAACATGTTCGGCGCCGACTTCCGCTTCAATCTGGATGAACATGTCGACGTCGGCGCCTCCGGGAGTGTTCGCGTCGGCACCGGCGGCGATACCGTCGCCTGGGCCGCCGGCCCGACACTGACCCTCGCGCCGATGGCCAATGCGAATGTCACCTTCGGTTATAATTTCGCGGGCTTCCACGACCGCGATTTCGAGGACGCGCGCTTTGCCCGCTCGGGTGCCTATGTGACCTTCAAACTGAAGTTCGACCAGACGAGCTTTGCCGGGCTGGGATTGTAACGCAGCTTGGATAGCCGTCATTGCGCGCGCAGCTACGCACCTCGCAACGACGACATAGACTCAGTCCGCGAACAACAGAACCGGCGTCTCGATCAGCTTCTTGAGCGCCTGCACATAGCTTGCAGCGTCCCAGCCATCGACAACGCGGTGGTCGCAACTGATCGACAGGTTCATCAGCTTGGCGCGGCGGATGTCGTCGCCGTCAAAAACGGGGCGTTCGACGATCTTGTTCGGGCCGATGATCGCGACTTCAGGCCGGTTGATCACCGGGGTCGTCGCGATACCGCCGAGCGGGCCGAGTGAGGTGACGGTCAGCGTTCCGCCGGTCAGCTCCTCGACCTTGGCCTTGCCCGTGCGTGCGGCTTCGGCGAGGCGGGCGATTTCGCTCGCGAGCTGCCACACATTCTTGTCCTGCGCGTCGCGGATCACCGGGACCATCAGGCCGGCATCGGTCTGCGTTGCCATGCCGAGATGCACGGCACCGTAACGCGTCACAACACCCGCTTCGTCGTCGTAGCGCGCGTTGATCATCGGAAATTGCGGAATCGTCCGGCAGATCGCGACGATCAGGAAGGGCAGCATCGTCAGCTTCGGACGCCCGCCGCGATTGGCATTGAGGTCGGCGCGCATCTCTTCGAGCGCGGTGACGTCCATTTCCTCGACATAGGTGAAATGGGGAATAGCGCGCTTCGATGCCGCCATATTTTCGGCGATCTTGCGGCGCATGCCGATGACCTTGACCGGCTCGTCGGCGCGGGCGCGGCTGGCGCCTGGGGCGTGATAGCCCTGCCCGCCGCTGTAACGGAGGAATGCGTCGAGATCGGCATGGCGAATGCGGTCGCCGTCGGAATGGACCTGCCCCAGATCGACGCCCAAATCCTTCGCGCGAGCACGAACGGCGGGTGATGCGAGGATGGCTCTACCCTGTTCCGTTCGGACAGAGCTTGTCGAAGCCCCGTCCTTCTTCTCAACGGTGGAAGACAAGGGCGGCCCTTCGACAGGCTCAGGGCGAACGGCTTGGCGAGATGTTGGCGCTTCCGCAGGTGCGGCCTCTTCTACGCCCGGCGTTTCGGCCGCAATGTCCTCTTCGAATTCCTCTTCGGCGATCACATCCTCGACCGCGGCTTCGCCATCGGTTTCGATCACCGCCAACGTCGAGCCGATCGAAACCATGTCGCCGACTTCGCCGGCGAGTTCGACCACGACGCCAGACACGGGCGATTCCATTTCGACCGTCGCCTTGTCGGTCATCATGTCGGCCAGCTGGGCGTCTTCCTCGACGCGCTCGCCGATCTTGACGTGCCAGGCGACGATCTCGGCCTCGGCGATGCCCTCGCCAATGTCGGGCAGGCGAAACGAATAGCGAGCCATGGCGGTCAATCCTTCATGATCTTTTCGAGCGCGGTCGCGATGCGCACCGGCCCGGGGAAATAAGCCCATTCAAGGCTGTGGGGATAAGGGGTGTCGAAACCCGTCACGCGCTCGACCGGCGCCTCGAGATGATAGAAGCAGCGTTCCTGGACGAGTGCCGCCAGTTCGGCGCCAAAGCCCGAGGTGCGCGTCGCTTCATGGATGATGAGACAGCGCCCGGTCTTCTTTACCGAGGTTTCGATCGCATCGATGTCGAGCGGCAGCAGCGTCCGCAGGTCGAGGATTTCGGCGTCGACGCCCATCTCCTCGATCACCGTCTTGGCGACATGGACCATCGTGCCATAAGCGAGCACCGTCACCGCCTCGCCGGCGCGCACCGTGGCCGCCTTGCCCAGTTCGATGCGGTAATAATCTTCGGGGACCGCGCTCGCATCATGCTTCGACCAGGGTTCGACCGGGCGGTCGTAATAGCCGCTGAACGGACCGTTATAGATGCGCTTGGGTTCGAGGAAGACCACGGGGTCATTATCCTCGATCGCGGCGATCAGCAGGCCCTTGGCGTCATAGGGGTTCGACGGAATGACCGTCTTCACGCCGCAGATATGCGTCATGATGCTTTCGGGCGACTGGCTGTGCGTCTGGCCGCCAAAAATACCGCCACCGAACGGCGTGCGCACCGTCATCGGGCAGATAAAATCGTTCGCCGAACGATAGCGCAGCCGCGCCGCCTCGCTCACGAGTTGGTCGAGCCCGGGATAGATATAGTCGGCAAACTGGATTTCGGGGACCGGACGCAGGCCATAGGCGCCCATGCCGACGGCGACGCCGATGATGCCGCATTCGTTGATCGGGGTGTCGAAAACGCGCGTCTTGCCGTGCTTTTTCTGAAGGCCCGCGGTGGCGCGAAAGACGCCGCCGAAAAAGCCGACGTCCTCACCCATCACGACGGTGTTTGGATCGCGTTCGAGCATGATGTCCATGGCGCTGTTGATCGCCTCGATCATGTTCATCGTCTTGGTCTGGGTTTCGCCGGCCATCATTCGGGCTTCCAATTGGGGCCGAACTTCTTTTCCTGTTCGGCCAGCATCTGATCGCATTGCTCCTTGAGATGCCAAGGCATTTCCTCGAAGACATCCTCGAACATAGTTTCGAACGGCTGGTGCATCCCGTGGCCCAGAATTCCTAGCTTTTCCGACTGCTTCTGGGTCGTCTTTACCAGCTCGTCGAGTTCGGAGCGTAGCGCATCATGCTGCGCATCGTCCCACTCACCGAGCGCAATCAGATGCTGCTTCAGGCGCGCGATCGGGTCGCCGAACGGCCATGCGCTCGCTTCCTGCGCGGCGCGATAGGCGCTCGGGTCGTCGGAGGTGCTGTGGCCTTCGGCGCGATAGGTAAAATGTTCGATCAGCGTCGGACCATTATTCGTCCGTGCCCGGTCGGCCGCCCATAAGGTCGCGGCATAGACGGCAAGCGGGTCATTGCCGTCGACGCGCAGGCCGGCGATGCCATAGCCGACCGCGCGCGCCGCAAAGGTCGTCCGCTCACCCCCGGCAAAGCCTGAAAAGCTGGAAATCGCCCACTGATTGTTGACGACGTTGAAGATGACCGGCGCATTATAGACGGTCGCAAAGGTCAGCGCCGAATGGAAATCGCCTTCGGCCGACGACCCTTCGCCGCACCAGACGGTGGCGATGCGGCTGTCGCCCTTCGAGGCCGATGCCATCGCCCAGCCCACCGCCTGGGGATATTGCGTCGCGAGATTGCCCGAAACGCTGAAAAATCCGCGCTCCGGCGCCGAATACATGATCGGCAACTGTCGCCCGAGCAGATGGTCGCCGCGGTTCGAATATATCTGGTTCATCATCTGAATCAGCGGGTAATCGCGCGCGATCAATATGCCTTGCTGGCGGTAGCTGGGGAAGCACATGTCGGCGCGGTCGATCGCCATCGTCGAAGCAACCGAGGTGGCCTCCTCGCCCGTGCATTTCATGTAAAAGCTGGTCTTACCCTGGCGCTGGGCCCGGAACATGCGATCGTCGAAGGCGCGGACGAGCATCATGTAGCGCAGCATCGCGCGCAGCCGTTCGGCGCTGAGCTTCGGATCCCACGCGCCCTTCGCCTGCCCGTCGAAATCGAGCACGCGGACGAGGCCGTAGCACATGTCGCGCATCGCATCGGGCTTGGTCGCTTCGCCCGGACGCGGGGTCGCTTCGACCGCCGGAACTTCGATATCGCCAAAGTCGGGCGTGTCGCCGGGGCGATAGCGGGGTTCGGGAATATGGAGCGACAGCGGCGGCAGATTGCTCGCCGGGCGCCGATGCGTTTCGGGCATATCTTCGTCCCTTCAGGGCGCGAATCGTCGCGCCGTTATATTTCAATTGGACGACATATTATTACTTCCTGCATAGCAATGCAATGTCGGCCTCTCAGACCGCGACGGGCGCGGAAATGTGCGCCTGCGGGGCGTAATTCTCGACCGCGAAATCGTCGAACGCATAATCGAAAATGCTCGAAGCCTGCCGAAGGATGCGCAATCGCGGTGCGCCCGATGGAACGCGCCGAAGCTGCTGCTCTACAAGCTCTGCGTGATTGAGGTAAAGATGGACGTCGCCGCCGGTCCACACCAGTTCATGGGCATGAAGGCCGCATTGCGCCGCAACCATCCGCGTCAGCAGCGCAGCTTCGAATATGTTGAAGGCAAAACCCAGGCCGAGGTCGCACGACCGCTGGAACAGAAGGCACGACAGTCCGCCGTCGCTCCGCACATGAAACTGATAGGTCATGTGACAGGGCGGCAGCGCCATGCGGTCGAGATCGGCGACATTCCAGCCGGTGAAGATATGCCGGCGCGATCCGGGGTTGTTGCGGAGCGAGTCGATCAGCGCGGCGATCTGGTTGTGCCCCTGTTCCGCGCGGCGGAACAGGCCCTCGCCCGCCGGCTCATAGCGCGGCCAATTGACCCACTGATGACCATAGACCGGCCCCAAATCGCCCCACGCCGCCGCGAAATCAGGATCGGCGACGATCCGCGCCTCGAACGCTTCGGCGTCGATCTGCTCGCCCGTCGCGCGGCGATATTTCTCGAGCGGCCAGTCGGTCCAGATGCGAACGCCCTGCACAACGAGCGGTCGGATATTGGTGTCGCCGGTCAGGAACCACAACAGCTCGCGTAGCGCCGTTTTCCAGTAGACGCGCTTGGTCGTGAGCAGGGGAATGGCATCGTCGCGCAGCGAAAAGCGCATCGTTTCGCCGAACAGCGAGCGCGTCCCGACCCCGGTGCGGTCGACGCGTTCGTCACCTTCGGTCCATATCCGACGCATCAGGTCGAGATATTGAAGTTCATAATGGATGGATTCGGACAAGACTCGCTCCCGGCATTGCGGCCTCTTTGCTAGGCGGCAGCGACGCGGCCCGCAAGCGCCCCCGCCCGACCTCGCACCGTTTCGGCCCAGTCCCGGCTTGGCGCGCACGGCTCTGGAGCGCAGGTTTCGGCAATGGCGCTCGCTTTTCCTCCTGCCCGCCCTTTCGACGGCCCCACGCTGAGCGGCTTCATCGATCGCGACGCGGAGGATGCGGTGGCCCGCGATCTGCTGCGCGCCGAGTTTCCCGCCGACCGCGAGCGGTTGATCCTCGCCGGATTCGACGGCTTCGGACGCCTGATGCGGATCGAATGCTGCGAAGGCGGCATCGACGGCCGCTGCACGATCGCACCCGCCTGCTGGCACCGGCTGATCGGCCGGGGCGCCGCAACCGTGCTGATGGCGCATAATCACCCGTCGGGCTGCGCCTACCCGAGCGAAGCCGATCTGAAGGCAACCGGCGAGGCGATGGATTTTCTCCGCCGAATCGCCGTCGATTTGACCGATCATCTGATCTTCGTCGATCATGGCCATTTCAGCTTTCGCCGTGCGCAATTGCTCTAAATCGGCGAATATCGCCAAAGCTGCCGATTGGCGCTTGAAGTTCCGAAAAGGCGCGTCTAGAGGACCGCCCTGCCCTCGCGCCGGTCCGCCGGCGCCAGAGATCGGTCGGGGAGTAGCTCAGCCTGGTAGAGCACTGTCTTCGGGAGGCAGGGGCCGGAGGTTCGAATCCTCTCTCCCCGACCAGTTTCGCATTGCTGCAGATTTTGCACAGACGCGTCTTGTAACGTGTCGCGACCCATCCTAAATTGATCCTACGCCGCCATGGTTTTCCCCCTTTCCATCGCGGCGAGCGCCTCGTCCTAGCGGACGTGGGTGCGTCCTCCCTGGACCCTGGCCACCTCGTACTCCGGTACGAGGTGGTTTTTTATTCGGCGGCCAGCGGCAGCATGTCGCCATCGGGACGCATCTGCCCCGCCGCATCGATCAGGCCGGCGAACCAGCGTGCAAGCGCGCCCGAACGGGCCGCATCGACGCTCTTGTCGGGGTGCAGATAGAGACTCCGGTCGATTTCGATCTGAACCGCGTGGACGCCCGCCAGCGGTCGTCCGTGCGTCCGCACGATATGCCCGCCTGCATAGGGCTGGTTGCGCGTCACGGCGACGCCGAGCCGTGCGGCACTGTCGAGAAGCAGATCGGACAGCCACTCGCTTGCGGACGTGCCGAAGCGATCGCCGATCACGATGCGCGCCCCATGACCTGGCTGTCCGGGCGGAATCGAGGGCATGCTGTGCAGGTCGATCAAAATGGCGTGACCGAAGCGATCACGCGCCGCAGCGAGTTCTTCAGCAATTGCAGCGTGAAAAGGCCGGTGCAGCGATTCGAGACGCCAGTGCAGCGCCGCCCGGTCGATCGGACGTTTCCACAATGTCCCGCAGTCGGCGAGCCGCGTCGGCACGACGCCCAGCCCGGCGCGCTCCTTGCGGCCCGGCGCCGAAAATTGTGCGCGAAGCGGCACTGCGACCTCGGCGGGCGCCATCTGCCCCTCGCCGCGATTGCAATCGGCGACAGCGCGCGCCCACAGCGCCTGCACCACTGTCGCGCCGGCCTCGACCGCACCCGCCGCGATGACATCGCACCAGCGATCCTCCAACCGCTCGAGATCGGCGATCGGCACGCGCGCCGCTGCAAGTATTTCAGGCGGATAGAGGCGCCCGGCATGCGGGATCGACACCACGACGGAGCCTGGCGCGTCGGGACGTTGGACCGCGATTGCGGCGGGCGGAAGGGTGCGGTGGGGCATCGATGAGAGAGCGTGGCAAAAAAGCGCCGACGAATCCAGCGGCGCGGGAATTTGTTAAATCTCTCCCGCTATGACACAGTTTCATTCGAGGGGTGCGGTACGCGCGATTACACGATCGGGCACAGCCGGAAGACAGGGGCAGAATTTTACGATGATCCGCATCTTGCTCGCCGAAGATGATGATGTGATGCGCGAATATCTGGCGCGGGCGCTGACCGGCGCGGGTTATCATGTGACCGCGGTCGACCGCGGAACCGAAGCGGTCCCCTATATCGATTCGGGCACCTTCGACCTGCTCCTCTCCGACATCGTGATGCCCGAAATGGATGGTATCGAGCTGGCGCAGCACACCGCAAAGGCGGCGCCGCAAACGCAGGTGATGTTCATTACCGGATTCGCGGCGGTGTCGCTGCGCGCCGAAGAGAATGTCCCGCAAGCCAAGCTGCTGTCCAAGCCCTTTCACCTCAAGGATCTGGTGCGCGAGGTCGACATGCTTTTCGGCCGTGCCGATCGCAGCAACCAACAATAATTTCAACTTTGCGCGCGAAGGGCTTGCCAGCCTGCGCCGAGGCCTTTAAGGGGCGCGTCACCCCAAAACGTGTGGGCGTGTAGCTCAGTGGTAGAGCACTGTGTTGACATCGCAGGGGTCGCAAGTTCAATCCTTGCCACGCCCACCATTTTCCTCCCTTTCGATTGGCACTGATCCCTTCGCCGGGTGGCGGCAGACCATGATCTGCCGTATCGCAGACATCATGAACATCGACATATTTCGGCGGATCGGAATCGTCGGCTCGGGCCGCGTGGCGCGCGCCTTGGCGCTCGGACTGAAGCCCGCGTCGCACGAACCGACCTTGCTATGGGGACGTTCGCCCGGGCAACTGGCCGAAGCGGAGCGGCAAGTCGATGGCATCGAAACCACCCCCACCCTTGGGGCACTCGTCCAAACATGCGATGCGATTGCGATCGCCGTTGCCGATGACGCCCTTTCCGGCATCGTGGCCACGTTGGCGGCCGAAGCATCCAAGACGCCGTCCTCGCCTTTCGTTTTCCATGTCAGCGGCCGCAGCGGAGCCGCGCTTCTGGCGCCGCTGCGCGATGCGGGTTGGCTGACGGCCGCTATCCATCCGGCGATGACCTTCACCGGCAACCCGCAGGGCGAAGTCGCGCGGATGGCGGGCGCGCGCTTTGCGATCACCGGCTCAAGCGTCGACACAGCCGTGCAAGCCAGGCGGGTCGTCGGCCTGCTCGGCGGTGTTCCGGTCGAAATTCCCGAAGAGCGCCGCGCGCTTTATCACGCGGCACTCTGCCATGCATCGAACCATCTCGTGACGCTGATCGCCGATGCCGCGCAAGCGCTCGAACACGCAGGAGTCGAAGCGCCGCGCGCGCTGCTCGCGCCGCTGGTGCAGGCTGCGCTGGACAACAGCCTCGACCGCGGGTTCGACGCCCTTTCGGGACCGTTGCTGCGCGGCGACGTTCAGACGATCCGCGATCATGTTGCGGCGCTTGCCGCGCATGATCCTGACCTAGTCGCCGCATATCGGGCGATGGCGATGGCCACGCTAGACCGGCTCGAACGCGAGGGCGCACGGCCCGGCGCAGCGCTGCGCCGCGCACTGGACAGCGGCGGCGCTGTTCCCTAATCGTTCGCGCATAATGGACACCCCGTCATCCCTCCCCGAATTGCCACCGCCCTCGCCGTCGGACCCGCCCTATCTGCAGGGCCTGAACGGCCCGCAGCGGCAGGCCGTTCTCACCACCGAAGGGCCAGTGCTGATGCTCGCCGGAGCCGGTACGGGCAAGACCGCCGCACTGACGGCACGGCTGGCGCATATCATCGCGACGCGGCGCGCCTGGCCGTCGGAAATCCTGGCCGTCACCTTCACCAACAAGGCGGCGCGCGAGATGCGCGAACGCATCGGGCGGATGATCGGCGACGCGGTCGAGGGAATGCCCTGGCTGGGCACCTTTCACAGCATCTGCGCGAAAATGCTGCGCCGTCACGCCGAACTCGTCGGCCTACAAAGCAATTTCACCATCCTCGACACCGACGACCAGCTTCGCGTGCTCAAGCAGATCATCCAGGCCGAGGGACTCGATGAAAAGCGCTGGCCGGCGCGCCAGCTCGCGGCGCTGATCGACAAGTGGAAGAACCGCGGCCTGACGCCGCCCGACCTCGATGCGGGTGACAAGGAAGCCTATGCAGACGGCAAGGGCGGCCATTTCTATGCGCTGTATCAGGCGCGGCTGAAGACGCTCAACGCCTGCGATTTCGGCGACCTGTTGTTGCACATGCTGGTGATCCTGAAAAATCACCGCGACGTGCTCGAACATTATCAGCAGCGCTTCAAATATATCCTCGTCGATGAATATCAGGATACCAACGCCAGCCAGTATCTCTGGCTGCGGCTGCTGGCGCAGGCGCGCAAGAATATCTGCTGCGTCGGCGACGACGACCAGTCGATCTATTCGTGGCGCGGCGCCGAGGTCGCGAACATCCTGCGCTTCGAAAAGGACTTTCCCGGCGCGACGGTAATCCGGCTCGAGCAGAATTACCGATCGACCCCGCAGATATTGGCGGCCGCGTCGGCGCTGATTGCGCAGAACAGCGACCGCCTCGGCAAGACGCTGTGGACCGAACTCGATGCGGGCGACAAGGTGCGCGTCGTCGGCGTGTGGGACGGCCCCGAGGAAGCGCGGCGGATCGGCGAGGAACTGGAGGATCTGCAGCGCCAGCGTGTCTCGCTCGACCGCGCCGCGATCCTCGTCCGCGCGCAATTCCAGACGCGCGAGTTCGAGGATCGCTTCATCGCGATCGGCATGCCCTATCGCATCGTGGGCGGCTTTCGCTTCTATGAGCGCGCCGAAATTCGCGATGCGCTCGCCTATTTGCGCCTCGTCCAGTCGCCCGCCGACGATCTGGCTTTCGAGCGGATCGTCAATGTCCCGAAGCGCGGATTGGGCGACAAGGCGGTGGCGCGTATCCACCAGTTCGCGCGGATCGACCGGACCCCGCTGTTTCATGCGGCGTCGCGGATTACCGAAACCGACGAGCTGACCCCGCAAGCACGGCGCCAACTCGCCAATTTCGTTGCGATGATGCGCGGCTGGCAATCGAAGGCGGGCGAGCTGCCGCATCCCGAGCTGACGCAGCTCATCCTCGACGAATCGGGCTATACCGCGATGCTGCAGGCCGATCGCAGCGCCGAGGCGGCGGGGCGGCTTGAAAACCTCTCCGAACTCGTTCGCGCGATGGAAGAGTATGACTCGCTCGAAGCCTTTCTCGAGCATGTCAGCCTGGTGATGGACCGCGACAATGACGACCAGGCCGAAACGGTGACGATCATGACGATCCATGCCGCCAAGGGCCTCGAATTCGATCATGTCTTCCTTGCCGGATGGGAGGACGGGGTCTTTCCGTCGCAACGCGCGATGGACGAAGGCGGGACGGCGAGTCTGGAGGAAGAGCGTCGGCTGGCCTATGTCGCGATCACCCGCGCCCGTCAGCGCGCCAGTATCTATCATGCCGCGAACCGGCGCATCTACGGCCAGTGGATGAGCAGCATCCCCAGCCGCTTTATCAGCGAAATCCCGCCCGAACATGTGGCAAGCGAGAACAGCTTCGGCGGCGGCCGGAGCCTTTGGCGGGCCAACTGGTCGGCACAGGGCGATCCTTTTGCGCATGTTGCCGAGCGCCAGCCCGCCCGCACCATGACGCGCGGCCCGGCGTGGCAGCGCGCGGTCGCGCAATCATCGACTGTCACCCGCGCGCCGGCACCGTCCGAGCGAGCGCCCGCTGCGTCGGTAGGGGCCAAGCCGCGCGCCGACCTCGCCATCGGTATGCGCGTGTTCCACGAAAAATTCGGCTATGGCGAAATCATCGACATCGACGGCAACAAGCTGGAGGTCGAATTCGAGCAGGCGGGCGCAAAGCGGGTGCTCGACGGCTTTGTTCGCGCCGCCTGAAATATATTGTCTACTGTTTAAGTTGTGATATTCCATCGCGGCGGCCGACGAGTCGCGCTTTGGGAGAATCTTCATGCGAAATAAGCTCTTAGCGGGCGCGATAGCGCTCGCCCTGATCGGGTGCTCGGAAAAGCCCGCAGATGATGCTCAGGTTGCGACGTCCGACGGAGCACCCGCCACCGAAGCGGCAAACGATGCTGCCGGGGGCAACATCCCTCTCAATGCCGCACCCGGCGTCGCCTTCGACTATTCCTATACATTTCGGCTCGCCGACGATCGCATCGCGAAGGTGCAGGAAGAGCATGCGGCGGCTTGCGAAGCACTGGGTGTTCAACATTGCCGCATCGTCGACGTGCGCTATCGACTCGATGACGAAAAATTCGTCGAGGCACAAACGCGGTTCAAACTTGACCCTGGAATCGCGCGAAAATTTGGTTCGAGCGCAATCGCCAGCGTCGAGAAGGCAGCTGGCGTGCTGGCAGATGCAAGCGTCAACGGCGAGGATGTCGGAACGGGAGTCCTCGCCTCGCAACAGCGGAGCGCTGGGGCGCAGGCGGAGATCGCCCGGGTCGAGGACCGATTGAAGCACGGCGGCCTCGACAAGAGCGAGCGGGCCGAACTTCTCTCGCAGATCAGCGCCCTGCGGGGGCAGCTTGGCGAGGAACGCCAGAACCGTCGCACCGGCGAGGACCGCATCGCGTGGACGGACGTTGCGTTCAACTACGCCAGCGACGGCGGCGTACCCGGTATCGGCAACCGAAATCCGTTCGGCACCGCATGGGCAACCCTGCTCGGCAGCGGCGGCACATTGCTGTCGGTTCTGCTTTTTGTTGGCGCCGCGGTCCTGCCCTGGGCGTTGATCGCGGGCACGGCGATATTCCTGTGGCGCCGTTTTCGCCCTCGCAAGGCCAAACCGTCAGCCCCGGCGGCATAGCGCCCGACGTCCAGGGCCAGGACGCGACTGTCCCCGGTCGATACGTTTCCGGCGTATAGGGAAAAGGTCGCTGGTGGAGCCGAGGGGAATCGAACCCCTGACCTCTGCAGTGCGATTGCAGCGCTCTCCCATCTGAGCTACGGCCCCGCGACGGGGCGCTCTTAACGGGACTGGTTGACACTGGCAACGGCTTTTCTGACGATAGGAAATATCTTCGGATTATTGGGGGAACAATCGATGGCGAAGGCATGGCATCTGGTGCGTCGTCCGCAAGGATTGCCCACGATCGACGATTTTGCGCTGCACGCGCTTCCCGATCTGCCGCTCGAAACCGATCAGCTTCGCGTGCGCAATCACTGGCTGTCGGTCGACCCCTATATGCGCGGCCGGATGAACGATGCCAAAAGCTACGCCGCCTCCTTCCAGCTCGACCAGCCGATGACCGGCGGGGCGATCGGCGAAGTCGTCGAAAGCGCAATGGACGGCTTTGCGCCGGGTGACATCATCCTGCACATGGGCGGCTGGCGCGACGGCGGAACCATCGGGCTGGAGATGACGCCGACCAAGCTGCCTGCCGATCTGCTCGCCGCTGGCATGCCGCCCCAGACCTTTCTTCACAATATGGGGCTGACCGGGGGCACCGCGTGGATCGGCCTTCTCCGCATCGCAGCGGCAAAGCCCGGCGACACGGTTTTCGTGTCCGCCGCCGCAGGCGCCGTTGGCTCGGCGGTGGTCCAGATCGCCAAGGCGCGCGAGATGACGGTTATCGGCTCCGCCGGCGGCGCAGAAAAATGCGCCTGGGTCAAGGATCTGGGAGCCGATGCCGTTGTGGATTACAAGGCGGGTCCGCTGGTCCCCGCGCTCGCCGAAGCGCTGGACGGTCTCGGCAAGAGCGGCGTCGACGTCTATTTCGACAATGTAGGCGGCGATCATCTCGACGCGGCCTTCGCGGTCGCCAATGATTTCGCCCGCTTTGCCATCTGCGGCATGATCGACGTCTATAATGACGGAAAGCCCCAGGAAATGCGCAACCTGATCCGGACGATCCCGGCGCGTATCCGCACGGAGGGCTTTATCTATACCGACCAGTTCTTCGACTGCATGGAAGAATTCTACGCCGACATGGCAGGGCTGATCGCGAGCGGTGCGGTGACGATGCGTGAAACCGTCCGCGACGGGGTCGAAGCGGCGCCGGACGCGTTCCTTGGTTTGTTTTCCGGCGAGAATATCGGAAAGATGCTCGTCCGCGTCTGACGCGAACGCACCACCGATCCGGGCCCGGTTCTAGCTACCGAAACCGACCGAAAGGAAGCCCGGCATCGGGCCGTTCCAGCCGTCGTCGGGTTCGTCGTCGCGAACCGGCTTCTGGCGCGGCGCATCGGGTGTCTTGCGTTCGGGGCGCCTGGATGCGCTGCTTTTGGATTCCGCGCGGGGCGCATCGTCCTTCGATTTCGGCTTCGCACCGCCGCGCCGGCTCTTCTTCGCTTGCGGCGGTTGCTTTTCCTCAATCTCTTCGGCGGGTTCCTGACGCTCGCCGCCCGCAAAGATATCGATCTTGTGACCGGTCAGCTTCTGGATGTTGTCAACCGCCTCCGCATCGGACGGGCTGACGAGCGTGAAGGCGCGGCCCTTGGCCCCTGCCCGCCCGGTACGTCCGATGCGGTGGACATAGTCGTCGGGATGCCAAGGCGCGTCGAAGTTGAAGACGTGGCTGACGCCCTTCACATCGAGACCCCGGGCCGCGACGTCGGACGCGACGAGGATGTTGATGTCGCCTTTTTTGAAGCGATCGAGTTCGGCAATGCGGCTCGACTGATCCATGTCACCATGGATCTCGCCCGCGCGATAGCGGTAGCGCTGGAGCGATTTGGCTAGCTCACGCACGGTCGTCTTGCGATTGCAGAAGATGATCGCGGTGCTGATATCCTCTTCCTCGAGCAGCCCGCGCAGCGTTTCGCGCTTGCCGCGCTCGCTGGTCTTGACCAGGAACTCGGTAATATTGACGTTGGTGCTCGCAGGCCGCGCGACTTCGATCGTCTTGGGATTCGACAGGAATTTGTCGGCGAGCTTCTTGATCGGCGGCGGCATCGTCGCCGAAAAGAGCAAGGTCTGGCGATTCGCCGGCAGCTTGGTGCAGATATTCTCAATGTCCGGAATGAATCCCATGTCGAGCATCCGGTCGGCCTCGTCGATGACGAGGAGGTCGCAGCCGGTGAGCAATATCTTGCCGCGCTCGAACAGGTCCATCAGGCGGCCCGGCGTCGCGATCAGCACATCGACGCCCCTTTCGAGCGCCTTGATCTGATCGCCCATCTGGACGCCGCCGATGAGCAGCGCCATCGAAAGCTTGTGATATTTGCCGTATTTTTCGAAATTCTCGGCCACCTGCGCCGCAAGTTCGCGCGTCGGTTCGAGGATCAGCGAGCGCGGCATCAGCGCGCGAGCGCGGCCATGCGCCAGAATGTCGATCATCGGCAGCACAAAGGATGCTGTCTTGCCGGTGCCCGTTTGCGCGATGCCGATAATGTCGCGCATCATCAGAACCGAAGGGATGGCGCCCGCCTGGATCGGTGTCGGTTCGTCATAGCCCGCTTCGGTCACAGCGCGCAAAAGTTCGTCGGAAAGGCCGATGTCGGCAAATTTCATAAGGTCATCATGTCCGGAAAAATGTTGTAGCACGGCTTCCCACGCCAGCCGTTGCTGCCGCGCCCCTAGGGGAAGTGGCGGTGAAAAGTCAAGAAAAGCCGACCGATCTGGCCGAATAATCGCGCGCCGCCCCGCTCAGTCGTCGTCGCGCGCCACCGGGACGAGCAAGCGAAACTCGTCTACCTCGCACTTTGCGCCGGTCCGCGCATGGATTTCGTCACGGCCTTTGCACAGCTGCCCGTCCTTGTTTCCCTTCATGTAGAAGCCGGCATAGAAGTCGAGCGCCCGGCAGCCGCGGTTCAACTGGGCACGCAGCAACTGCTTCTGGCGGGTGATGAGGTCGATGCTGTCGCGCTGCACCGCCTCCATCCGCACGATGTTCTTCATCGCGACGCAGCGCGGCCCCTTCTTTTCCTTCCAGATCACCTGCGCTTCACGCGGACGAACGGGCGGCGGCGGCGGCGCGGGGGCTGAGAAATTATTGATTGGACTACGCTGTGCCGGAACACGGATGATGATCTGCCGCTCGATCACGACCTGGAAAAAGCCGGCATCAGGGGGGGCAATGGCGGGCAACGACGCCTCGACCGGCGGCAAAGTTGCCGCGATGTGCACGTCCGACGCGGGCGCAGCCGCCGCGACCAGCAGGGCCAGCGCCGTCACCATGGATGCGCGCGCTCCGCATCACTGTGCCAGGCCATGGCGTTCACCCGATACTCCCGTTCGCTGCAAAGCCCCACAAGGTAGCAATTCATATGCCAACCCTTTAACGACCATGATTGAACAGCAAATGAATTGATGTCGACCCCTATTGCGCGCCCGCGCCCCAACGAGACGCCCTGCATGACCCAACCGCCCTCCGCTGCCCTGCTCAACCGCCTCGCCGATCTGCTGGGCCCCAAGGGGTTCACCCGCGATCCCGATGACATGGCACCGTGGCTGACCGATTGGCGCGGCCGTTATCGAGGCCAAGCTGCCGCCATGCTTTCCCCGGCCAATCGTGACGAAGTCGCCGCAGTCGTCAGGCTCTGCGCCGCGGAGCAGGTTGCCATCGTCCCGCAAGGCGGAAACAGCGGCATGGTCGGCGGCGCAACACCCGACGCGACGGGCAACCAGCTTCTGCTCAGCCTGCGGCGCATGAACCGGATCCGTGATATCGACGTCGCCGCCGGATTGGCGATCGTCGAAGCGGGGGTCGTGCTCGAACATCTGCATGGTGCAGCCCTTGCGCACGGACTGCGCTTTCCCCTGACCCTCGGTGGCAAGGGGTCAGCGACGGTCGGCGGGCTGGTTTCGACCAATGCCGGCGGAACGCAGGTGTTACGGTTCGGAACGATGCGGGCGCTGGTCGAAGGCGTTGAGACGGTTCTGCCCGACGGCGAGCTACTCGACGCGCTGGCCCCGCTGAAGAAGGATAATCGCGGCTATGACCTGCGGCATCTGTTCTGCGGCGCCGAGGGCACGATCGGCGTCGTCACCGCCGCGACGCTGCGCCTCGTCCCCGCTGCCGCCGCGCGCTGCACGGCGTGGATCGGCCTTGCTTCGCCCGATGATGCGCTGCGCCTCCTGCGCCGGCTCGACGCCGCGCTCGGTCGCACGCTCGAAGGCTTCGAACTCATCCCCGACGCCTGCCTGCAGGCCGTGCTGCGCCATATTCCGCAGACCCGCGCGCCGCTCGCTGCCTCCGATCCCTGGTATGCGCTCGTCGAGCTGGCCGGCGATGATGGTGATGCGTTGACCAAAGCGCTGGAATCATCGCTTGCAAAGGCGCTTGAAGACGGGCTGATCCGTGACGTCACGATCGCCAAGAACGGAAGCGAAAGCGAGCAATTCTGGCGCCTGCGCGATTCGATCTCGGAGGCCGAGCGCGCCGAAGGCCCCGCCCTCCAGCATGACGTCAGCGTTCCCGTCGACCGGATGCCGCAGTTCATTGCGGAAAACCCAGCGCGCCTCGATGCCGCATTTCCGGGTACCCGGGCGCTGTCCTTCGGCCATCTTGGCGACGGAAACGTCCACCATCATGTTCAACCGCCAGCGGGCGTCGACGGTCGCGCATGGCTCGCGGCGCATGGTGAGGACGCAAACCGGATCGTCTACACCCACGTACTCGAACTCGGCGGCTCGATCTCGGCCGAACATGGTATCGGGCAGATGAAGCGCGACATGCTGGCCGAACTCGACAGCCCCGCCCGCCTCGCCGCGCTGCGTGCGGTCAAAGACGGACTCGATCCGCTGGGGCTATTCAATCCCGGCAAGTTGGTCGCCCAGAAGGCGCCCTTGGCCTAACGCCCCTTGCGCCGCGCCGCGCCTGCCAATAAGGCGCGCGATTATTCCTTTCGTCCTCGATCCCTTTGGGGGCGCCAATCCGGAGTTTCACCATGGCCACTGCGCCCGCCGATAACCTGCCGCTTTTCTATGGCGACATCGTCCCGCTTTCGAGCGTCGATCATGCCGATTTCCATGCCCGCCCGCTCGCCGAAGCGAAGTTTCTCGTCGGCCAGCATGCAATTCCACTGACCTCCGACGAATTTACCTCGGCGTGCCGCTTTTACCCGATTATCTTTTCGGCCGGAGAAAATCCGGTGCCGTTGGCGCTCATGGGCCTCAACGAAGGCGTAAACGTGTTCGTCGACGGCGAAGGCAAGCTGCTGAATCCGGTCTATGTTCCGGCCTATATTCGCCGCTATCCTTTCCTGCTCGCGCGCCTTCGGCCAGACAGCGACGAATTGTCGCTCTGCTTCGACCCGACATCGGGCGCAGTCGGCCAGTTCGACGAGGGCGACGCCCTTTTCGTTGACGGCCAGCCCAGCGAACAAACCGCCGCCGTCCTCGATTTCTGCCGCAACTTCGAAGAAGCGGGGCAGCGCACTGGCATGTTCATCGACGAGCTGAAGAAGGCCGACCTACTGATGGACGGCGAAGTCGCTATCCAGCCCGACGGGTCGGACAAGCCCTTCGTTTATCGCGGTTTTCAGATGATCGACGAAAACAAGCTGCGCGAATTGCGCGGCGACGTGCTGCGCAAGCTGATGCAGAACGGCACGTTGCCGCTCATCTATGCGCACCTGCTTTCGCTCCAGCTGATGCGCGATATCTTTGCGGAACAGGTAAAAGCTGGCAAGGTGCCGGCCATGACGGACGCCCCCGTCGCCTAAGGAGAACGCGATATGGCCACCCTCGCCAATGCCGGATCGACCGCCGACCCGCGCTATACGAAGGTGGCCATATGGCTCCACTGGCTGATCGGCCTTTCGGTCATCGTCAATATCGGCCTCGCGATGCTGACCGAAGGTCTGCCGCGCGAAGCGCATCGCGAAGCGATGAACATCCACAAGGCGCTGGGGATAACGATCCTCGTGCTGACCGCGCTGCGCCTATTGTGGCGCCTCGGGCACAAGCCTCCGCCGCTTCCCGCCGGAACGCCCGCATGGCAGCGTCCAGTCAGCAAGATTCTGCATTTCCTGTTCTATCTGCTGCTGATCCTGCTGCCGCTGTCGGGCTGGGTCTGGATGTCCGCCGCCGATCGGCCGATCGACTTCTTCGGATTGTTCACCGTTCCGTCGATCGCCGCGCCGTCAAAGGCGCTCGCCGACACGCTGCACGAACGACACGAACTGCTGGGCATCACCATGCTCGTGCTCGTTGTCATCCACATATTGGCGGTGCTGAAGCATCAATATGTCGACCGCACGCGCCTGATGGGCCGGATGAACCCCTTCTGATCCATGCCGCTTGGCGGTCGATCAGAAGTCGATCGCCAGACCCTTCAATTCCCAGTCGCCATAGCGTACCGGGTTGCGGCCGCCGGGCTGCGCCTCCGCGGCATCTTCGACAATCGGTTGCGGCTTGGGCAGCGGTTCGTTGGTCCAGTTTGCGGGCGGTCTGACATCGCCGGGACGCTTGGTCGCGCGGGGCGTGCCGCCGATGTGGTCGGATTGAGGGTCGTGCGCCATGATGAATCCGATATAGGACGTAGTGATGAAGAACGCCAACGATAGCCGACGGAAAATGCCCGAGCGCCGCGGGCGCGGGTCACGAGGCGGCGAAAGCGAGCCCGCCGGCACCGCGCCGCGCCGTGCGGCGCTGCGTCTGCTCGATGCCGTCCTGCGCCGCGGCGAGGCGCTCGACATCGCGGCGCATGCCGCCACGCAGGGCCTCCCGCCTTCCGACCGGGCCTTTGCGATCGCGATCGCGTCGGAAACGCTGCGCTGGATGGTCGACATCGATGCGCTGATCGATAGCGCAACACCCCAGCCGCTGCCCGAAGACGTAAAGTCGCGTGCCGTGCTGCGGCTCGCGCTCGCCCAACTGCTCGCGCTCGGCAGTCCGCCGCATGCGGTGGTCGCGACCGCGCTGCCGCTCGTTGCGGGGGGACCGCGGCGACTGGTTCACGCGCTTCTGTCGCGCGCGCAGCAGGACGCATGGAAACTACCCGAGCGGGCGAGCCTGCCGCCCGCAACGGCGGCGCGCTGGCACGATGCGTGGGGCGCCGAGACGGTTGCCGCGGCCGAACATGGCTGGAGCGCACCGCCGCCGATCGACCTGAGCTTCGCTGCTGATCCCGATGCCGCAGGATGGGCCGACGCCCGCTCGCTCGCGCCGCGCCACTATCGGCTGGGGCGGGGCAGCGCGGTCGAAGACCTGCCCGGCTTCCGCGATGGCGGCTGGTGGGTGCAGGATCTTGCCGCCAGCATCCCGGCCCGTCTGCTTGGTCAGGGCAATGGCCGATCGGTGTTCGACCTGTGCGCCGCACCGGGCGGAAAGACGATGCAGCTCGCCGCGGCGGGCTGGGCGGTAACGGCCGTCGACACCAGCGCGCGCCGGCTCGAGCGACTGACCGACAATCTGCACCGGACGCAGCAGACCGCGGAGATCGTTCAGGCCGACATCCGGCGTTGGGAGCCGGACGCACAGGCCGATGCCGTGCTGCTCGACGCCCCCTGTTCGGCAACCGGCATTTTCCGTCGCCATCCCGATGTGCTGCACCGCGTCGAAGACCGGCAGATCGACGAGCTTGCGGCGCTGCAAGGCGAGTTGCTCGCGCGCGCCGCCGGCTGGGTCAAGCCGGGCGGGTCGCTCGTCTATGCGACCTGCTCGCTGGAGCGCGCCGAGGGTGAGGAGCAGATCAAAGCGTTTCTGGACGCCCATCCGGCATGGCGGATCGCCCCCGTACGGCCTGACGAATTGCCGCAGGGCGTGTCACCCGATGACATGGGCTGCGTCCGCACATTGCCGGGAATGCTGGCCGATGTGGGCGGGCTCGACGGCTTTTTCGTGGCGCGGCTGCGCGCGCCGTCAACCTGACGCGCGTCAGACGAAAACCCCGGCGACGAGCGAACTCGCCAAGCGGAACGCCCGATCGACGCGCCGATTGACGAGGCAGCGTACCACCGTCCGCGTCGCGGCCTCCAGCCGCACGCCGCTCGCCAGCCGCTTGCAATAGTCGACGAACTCGCTGTCGGCCATGCTGGCGACAGCATAGCGGCGCGCGGCGATGATATCGGTCTCCACCATCCGTCCGATGCCCGGCTTTTTGAGCAGCGCATCGAGATCGGCGAGCGGCGGCAACCGCTCCATATCGCGGAAGGGATCGGCGGCGCCCGTCTTGCGCACCAGATGCGCGAGGCGGGCATAGGCAGCCTGTTCGGTCTGCTGCGCGTTGTTAGCGACGCTCATCTGTTCCGGCGATCGGCGATAGAGCAGCAGCGTGTCCGGCAGATTGTCGATGTCGGCAATCTCGGAAAGACGCAGGAAGAGGTCGTAATCCTCACAATAGCCGAACGCCGGACGGTAGAGCCCGGCCTTTCGCAACGCATCGGTGCGGAACATCACAGTCGGATTGGCGACCGCGGGTCGCAGTTCGAGTTCGGCGCGCACGTCATCGCAGCCCACCGGTTGCCGGAAATGGCCGCTCCGCCGGCGCCCGCCATTGTCGATCTCGACATATTGCCCACCGAGCGCGCCGAGCGTCGGCGTCCGGTCGAAATGCGCCAGTTGCAGCGCGAAGCGGTCGGGCAGCGAGATGTCATCGGCATCCATACGCGCCACGAAGGGCGTTTCGACCAGCCCAAGCATGCGGTTCATGCTCGCAACGATGCCCTGATTAGACTGACGGATCAGCCTGATCCGCCGATCGGCTGCCACCTTGCGTGCGGCGATGTCCCCCGAAGCATCGGTCGAACCGTCATCGACGATGTAAAAGACGAAATCGCCCATCGTCTGGGCCAGGATACTGTCGATCGCCGCCTCGACGAAGCGTGCCGCATTATACATGGGCATGACGACGCTGAGCCGCGATGCAGACATGTGGACCGACTTTCAAAAAGCCAGTCAGCTGATTGGGGCAACTGCTGGGACGATATCGGTCCGCCATTATCCGCGCCCGGGAGGGCCGTCAATTTGGCTTAACCATGTCCCGGCAGCCCCAAATTGGGGCAGGTCGGTGCCGGCCAACCAACGTCGGCCGGCACCTTGTAAGCTGAGAGCGATCAGAAAACCGCCTTCGGGCTCGCTTCCTTCATCATCGCCGCGCGCACCATCGGGATCGGCGGACCGCCGTAGGAGAGGAATTCGTCGTGGAAGGCCTTCCACTTCGTCTTGTCCCCCTTGGTCCAATCCTCGCGCAGCTTGCGAATCATGAGCTTGCCCATCGTGTAGTTGAGATAGAGCGGATCATAGGTGCCGCGCGCCGCCTGCTGCCGCGCGTTGCCCTCGTCCTGATAGCATTGCTCCTTGAACAGCTTTTCCGAATCCGCGACCGTCATTCCCTTGGTGTGAAGACCGATCGCCGACAGGTAGCGGCAGTTGCGCAGAAGCGCGTTAGAAAGCTGGCCGATGTGCGTTTCGGGGTCGCCATCGCCGAGCCCCGCGTCCCACATCATTTCCTCGGTATAATGTGCCCAGCCCTCGGCGAAGGCATAGCCGACGAACAGCTTGCCGAAGATGCTTTCCGCCCGGTTCGAATGCAGGAAATTGAGGAAGTGACCCGGCCAGACCTCATGGACCGAGGTGAAGAGCAGATCCTTCTTCCCCGGTACGAAGTCGAGCTGCGTCTGCTTGTCCCAACTCGGGTCCGGCGGCGAGATGTAATAGACCGACGGCAGGCCCTTTTCATAGGGTCCGGGGATATCGATATAGGCGCTGTTCTGGCGATTGTAGGGCGGCGATTCCTCGACCTGCGCCTGTTCCGTGCCCGGGATCGACACGAGATCCTTTTCGACAAGGAAAGCGCGCAGCATCGGAAGCTGGCGCCGCGCCTCGGCCACCGGACCGTCGGCGGGCTTGTCGGACCCCATCTTCTTCATGCAATCGGCGATCGTCATACCGGCGGCATAGGTCGCGCACGCCGCCTTCAACGCATCCTGATTGCGCTTGAGGTCGGCCTGGCCGATCCGCTCGAGTTCGTCCAGCGGCGTGCCCACCGCTTCGTTCGTGAGCAGCATCTTCGAAAATTTGTCGGCGCCGAGCGCCCAGCCGTCGGCGCTACCCGGCTGCGACGCCACATAGGCGGCGAGATCCTTCATCGCCGCGGCCGCCTTGGCCGCAACTTCGTCGAACTGCTTTTGCAGCGCCGGGTCCTTCACATCGGCAAAGGCGGCCTTGGCATCACCCGTGTAATAGTCCGCGAAGCCGCCAAAGCCGGCGCTGCCATATTTGACGAAGGTCGCGGGCATCGGCAGTTTCAGATTCGCCTTGATCTGCGCAGCGGCCGCCGGAACCTTTTCGGCGTAGGAAATGAAAGCCTTCATCCGCGTTGCCGGATCGGCATAGGGACGCGAGATATAGACGTTAGGGTCGAGCTGCCCGACGTAGAAGGCCGGGTTTTTATGCGGGAAATCGGCGTCCTTCAGAAAGAAGAGCTGCCCCTGCGCGACATGGACGAGATAATCGCGCTCGAATTTCTCCGCATCGCTCATCTTGCCGTTGAATGCCTGGGCATCGGCGATCGTCTTTTCAAGGAAAGCGATCTGCTTCTGCAATCCGTCCGCCGACCAGTCGGGAAGCTGACCGTCGAACTCATGCTTGCCCTGATAGACGGCGAAATTGGGATTCAACGGGAAATAGCCGGCAAGAAACTGGTCGCGAAATTCGGTCCAGTTGGCGGCAGATCCGGCGGACTGCGGCGCCTTTTCGGCGCTGCATGCGGCAAGCACGAGCAGCGCGCCGGCCATCGCCGCGCCGCCGAAGCGGGCAAATTTACGTGTCATTCGATGCGTCTCCCTTGATCGATGGCGACTGTCTGCCACCGCGTCCAACGGGCTGCACCCGATAATCGACGAACGGCGGCGACAAAGCATGCTGGACAGGCGCCAAAAGACGGTTAGGGCAAATCGCAATGGCCACCTCCTCCTCCATCGACGGCCCGTCGAAGCCCCCCTCCCCGCTCAGCTTCGCCGATTATCGCTATTACTGGTTCGCGCGCTTCACCGCGGTCATGGCGACGATCGCGATGGTCGTCGTCATCGGCTATCAGCTCTATGATACGGCGCGCTCCAACTATGGCATGTCGATCAAGGAAGCGTCGTTCCAGCTCGGCTTGCTCGGCCTCGTCCAGTTCATTCCGCTTGCCGTGCTGACCCCCGTCGCGGGTTGGGCCGCCGACCGGTTCGAGCGGCGGCGCGTCGCGATCTTTTCCAACATGATCGACCTGACGATCGCCGCGTCGCTCGGCTGCTTCACCTGGACCGACGGGCTGACGCTTCCGCTGCTCTTCACCCTCGCGGCGCTGCACGGTGTCGCCCGCGTCTTTTCGGGACCGGCGATGAGCGCGATCGCGCCCAATATCGTGCCGCCAACGGTGCTGCCGCGCGCGATAGCGATGAGCAGTATCGCCTGGCAATCTGCGTCGGTGATCGGGCCGGCGGCGGGCGGCCTGATCTACGCCGTTCACCCGACGTCGGTGTATATCTTCGCAGCCGCCTTGCTGGTCCTTTCAGCCTTCACGGTCAGCAGGGTCCGCCCGGTACTGCCGCCGCCCGCTGAAGTGCGCCGGCATCCGCTGCGCGAGATGGTCGACGGGCTGCAGTTCGTCTGGACCGAGCGCTTCCTGCTGGGCACCATCACGCTCGACCTGTTCGCGGTGATCCTGTCGGGCGCGACGGCCATGCTTCCCGTCTATGCCCGCGACATATTGCATACCGGTTCCGAAGGGCTCGGCTTCCTGCGCGCGGCCCCCGCGGTCGGCGCGGCGATCATCGCACTGGGCCTCGCGTGGCGGCCGATCGAGCGCAACGTCGGGGTCAAGATGCTGTGGGCGGTCGCGGCATTCGGCGCCGGGACGGTCGCTTTCGGCCTGTCGACCAACTTCCTGCTGTCGCTCGCGCTGCTCGTGGCCATGGGCGCTGCCGACATGTTCTCGGTGTTCGTGCGCGGGACGCTGATCCAGCTCAACACACCCGACCATATGCGCGGCCGCGTCAGCGCGGCGTCGGGTCTCGCCATCTCCGCGTCGAACGAATTGGGCGAAATGCGCGCCGGCGCGATGGCGGCGGTGCTTGGCCCGGTGAGCGCGGTGGTCGTTGGCGGTCTTGCGGCGGTCGGTGTGACGGCGCTATGGTCGCGCCTGTTCCCCGAACTGCGCCACGCGCGAACATTTGAACCCCAATTCAAGGCAGACCCTCGATGAAAGCCAATTCGATCCTCGAAACCATCGGCAACACGCCGCACATTCGCGTCGCGAAGCTGTTTCCCGATGCCGAAGTCTGGGTGAAGTCCGAACGCGCCAATCCGGGCGGGTCGATCAAGGACCGTATCGGGCTGGCGATGATCGAAGCGGCCGAGCGCGACGGCAGCCTGAAATCGGGCGGCGTCATCGTCGAGCCGACGTCGGGCAACACCGGCATCGGCCTCGCGATGGCGGCCGCGGTCAAGGGGTATAAGCTGATCCTCGTCATGCCCGAAAGCATGTCGCTCGAACGCCGCCGCCTCATGCTGGCCTATGGCGCGACCTTCGATCTGACGCCGCGCGAAAAAGGCATGAAGGGCGCCATCGAGCGGGCGATCGAGCTGGTCGAAACCACCCCCGGTGCCTGGATGCCGCAGCAGTTCGAGAACGAGGCGAACATCGACATCCATGTCCGGACCACCGGCCCCGAAATCCTGAACGATTTCAAGGACACGCCGATCGACGCGCTGATTACCGGCGTCGGCACCGGCGGCCACATCACCGGCGTTGCGCAGTTCCTGAAACAGCATTGGCCCAATCTGAAGGTCTATGCCGTCGAGCCCGTCGCTTCGCCGGTCATCTCGGGCGGCCAGCCTGCCCCGCACCCCATCCAGGGCATCGGCGCCGGCTTCATCCCGCGTAACCTGCATACCGACCTGCTCGACGGCGTAATCCAGGTCGATGCGGCCGATGCGAAGGAGATGGCGCGGCGCTCGGCGACCGAGGAAGGGATGCTCGTCGGCATCTCGTCGGGCGCGACGCTGGCGGCGATCAAGCAGAAGCTCGCCGAGCTTCCGGCGGGCAGCCGCGTCCTCGGCTTCAACTATGACACCGGCGAGCGCTATCTGTCGGTGCCCGACTTCCTGCCGGAGATCTGAGCAGCAGCCATGCTCCCCGTGGAGCATCCGGATAAGCCGCATGGCCCGCGCGAATGGCGCGGCTGGCTGTTCGCGCTTTTGAGCTTCGCGGCGATTGCCGCGGTGCTGCATTTCAGCGGACAGGCGAGCCGCCCGCTGCCGGTGATGCCGCACCCCGTCGCGCCGCCCGCCAACGTCGTCCCCGACATCCAGCCGATGGAGTTCGCCCCGGTTACCGAGCAGGATGCGCGCGCCGAAAATGACCGCATACCCTTTGTGACCAAGGGTTTCGTCGCAGCGCGCCCGTTCGTCTACCCCGGCGCGGGCGAGGCGCGCGACCGCGCCCGCGACTGCATGGCAGCGGCGATGCTTTACGAGGCCGGCGACGATGGCAAGGGGCAGCTTGCGGTCGGTCAGGTGGTCATCAATCGCGTCCGGCACCCTGCCTTCCCCAAGACGATCTGCGGGGTGGTTTTCCAGGGATCGGAACGCACCACCGGCTGTCAGTTCACCTTCACCTGCGACGGCGCGCTCAATCGCCGCTATTCGGATGCCGCATGGACACGCGCGCGCAGCAATGCCGACCGCATGCTCGCCGGACTTATCGATCCGAAAGTCGGGCTGGCGACGCATTATCACACCGACTGGGTGCGCCCCTACTGGAGCGACAGTCTGGAAAAGATCGCGAGCGAGGGCACGCACCTCTTTTTCCGCTGGCCCGGTTTCTGGGGAACGCCCGGCGCTTTCCGCGGCGCGGTGTCGGCGAATGACGCGCCCATAGCGAAGATGGCGAGCCTCTCACCCGCCCATGCGCTTGCCCTCGCACCGCCAAGCGACCTGGCCGACGCCGCCGCCAGCATTGGCCCGGTCAAGCTGGTGACGGGGGCAGGAGAGGCGGTGGGGCGCGATGCCATCTATGTCCAGCTCGACCGCCGCGCGACGCCCGAAAGCTTCGTTACGCTTGCGCTGCGACTGTGCGGCGAGCGCGCCTATTGCAAGTTCATGGGCTGGACCAACCCGATCATGAAGCCTGACAGCGACGCGATGAACGACATGCAGCGCGCGGCGATGAGCTTTTCCTATCTGCGCGACGAAAAATCGGGGTTTGAAAAGGCGCTGTGGAACTGCAGCGAATATGCGCGCGACGATACGCGGCAGTGCATGAAACGCTGAGCGAAGCAATCCAGTCTGGTTTAAGCAACCCCGGATCGCTTCGCTCGCAATGCTGTAGCCCGTTTGAAGGCTCCAGCGCTCAGCCGTGCGGACGGATCAAATATTTCTCGCCCGTGCGCTTGGCATTATAGGCGTGCGCGACGTCGAGGTTGAGCGCATCGGCCAGCGAAATCTGGTGGCTGTAATGGCTCTTGAAGGTCGTCGTCAGTTCGTCGACGACACGCTGACGCATCCGCATAGCCGTCTCCATCCCCGCCTTTTGCAGGAAGGGCGTGAGCAGGAAGCCCGAGAGCGACCAGCTGAAGCCGAAGCTGCGGTTGAGCAGCGTCGGACCGAGGTCGAGCGCGCCGTAGATATAGACCTGTTTGAAAGTGTCCGAGCCATAGCGGCTGTAGCTGGTCATGCGCTTGACCGCCGCCGCTTCCATCGCCGCGAGAATTTGCCCAGCAAGCTTGCCGCCGCCTATCGCATCGAAGCCGATCGTGGCGCCGGTTTCGGTGATCGCGGCGACGAGCTGGTCGACGAAATCATCGTCGCTGCTGTTCACGATATGCGTCGCGCCGATACCCTTCAGCAATTCGACCTGCGCCGCGCTGCGCACGATGTTGACGAGCGGGATATTGTCCTTGGCGCAGATCTTGACGAGCATCTGGCCGAGGTTCGACGCCGCCGCTGTGTGGACGATCGCGCTGTGACCCTCTATCCGCATGGTTTCGGTGAAAGCAAGGCTGGTGAGCGGATTGACGAAGCAGGATGCCCCATCGACCGGATCGGTGCCGTCGGGCAGCGGCATTGTCATCTGAACGGGAAGGCAGCGATATTCAGCATACATCTCGCCGCCAAGCAGTGCGACGGTCTTGCCCATCAGAGCCTGCGCCTCGGGCGAGGACCCCGCCTTGACGACGATGCCGCACCCTTCGTTGCCGATCGGGAGCGCATCGCCGATCCGGCTCGCCATCGCGCGCATGCCGGGCGGCGGAATATCGGCCGTGATGATCGGCAAGCCATCGCGGGTGCCGGCGCGCGCGCTTGTCATGTCGGCACCGCCGAACAGCAGGCCAAGGTCGGACGGGTTGATCGGCGTGGTGAGAACCTTCACCAGCACCTCGTGCGGCTTGGGCTCGGGCATTGGGCGGCGTTCGAAATAGACTTCGAGCTCGCCCTCCGGCTTGGCGAGCGTCAGCATCGTCAGATTGGTTTCGGGCAAATCGGTCATCGCACGTCTCCCTTGGCGTGATTTGGTTTCTCGATGCAACGGGTTAGGGCGAAGGGCCGCCGCTGGCAATGCCGCCCGGTTCAGCCGGGCGAATATTCCGACGCGAGGCGCAGCACCTCGTCCGCCAGTTCGCGGCGGCAGATGAGCAGGTCGGGCAGATAGGTATCGGCATTGTTGTAGCGCAGCGGCGAGCCATCGACGCGGCTGACATGCAGCCCCGCAGCCTGCGCAACCGCAACGGGCGCGCAATTGTCCCATTCATATTGGCCGCCGGTGTGCAGATAGATGTCGGCCTCGCCGCGCACCACCGCCATGGCCTTCGCTCCGGCCGAGCCCATCGCAAGCAGTTCCGCGCCCATCCGTTCGGCGACCTGAACCGCCTCCGCAGCAGGGCGGGTGCGGCTGACAAGCATCCGCAGCGGCTCGTTGGCAGGCGCCAATGCGGAGGGCGCGCCAGAGGTCAGCGTCAGCCCGAGCCCTGGCAACGCGACCGCGCCGACGCTGGCGACGCCATCGATCGCGAGCGCGACATGCACCGCCCAGTCGGACCGGCCCTCGCCATATTCGCGCGTGCCGTCGAGCGGATCGACGATCCACACGCGGTGACTGGCAAGGCGCGCCGGATTGTCCTTTTCCTCTTCGGACAAGAGCGCATCGTCGGGACGCGCCGCGCGAAGTTCGCGGCAGAGCATCGCGTTGGCGGCCTCGTCACCCGCCTGCCCCAGCGCCTTGCCCGCAAGATCGCCAGCCGCGCGCAGATCGAGCAGGATACGGCCGGCGGCGTCGGCGAGCCGCGCCGCCAATTGTGCGTCATTCTCGGTCATGGCTGCGTGCCAGAGCCGTCGCCGCCGCGTTCGTCAAGCCTTTCGGCTCCCGGCTCGCGCGGCGTCTTGTCCATGCCCCAGGTCACGCGGCTCCACGCGCGTTCGTGCACATAATAGAGCAGCATCTTGGTCAGCACTTCGGTGCTCGCAATTGCGCCGGCGGCCTTCACATTGGCGGTGAAGATGTAGCTGAGGATGAAGGTGTCGATGCTGCCCAGAGCGCGCCAGCTGACCGCCTTGGCGAAAGACCGGCTGTGCGCCTCGCGGCCCCGGAACAGCAGCACCGGTTAGCCCAGTAGCCGTTCGACGATGAGGTCGGCGGCCTCCTCTGCCGTCATCGCAGTCGTGTCGATGCGAATCTCCGGCGCCTCGGGCGCCTCATAAGGGCTGTCGATGCCGGTGAAATTCTTGAGCTGACCCGCCCGTGCCTTCTTGTAGAGGCCCTTGACGTCGCGCCGTTCCGCCTCGGCCAGCGGGGTGTCGATGAATATTTCGAGAAACTCGCCCTCGGGCAGCATCGCGCGCACCATTTCGCGCTCGGCGCGGAAGGGCGAGATGAAGGCGGTGATGACGATCAGCCCGGCGTCGGTCATCAGCTTGGCAACCTCGCCGACGCGGCGGATATTCTCGATCCTGTCGGCTTCGGTGAAACCCAGATCCTTGTTGAGCCCGTGGCGGACGTTATCGCCGTCGAGCAGGAAGCTGTGCCGGTTCATCCGGTGCAGCTTCTTCTCGACAAGGTTCGCGATCGTCGATTTGCCCGACCCCGACAGGCCGGTAAACCACAGCAGCGCCGGGCGCTGGTTCTTCAGGTTCGCGCGCATGTCGCGATCGATGTCGCTCGCCTGCCAATGGACATTCTGTGCGCGGCGCAGGCTGAAGTGCAGCATCCCGGCGGCCACCGTCGCGTTGGTCAGTTTGTCAATCAGGATGAAGCCGCCGAGCGTTTTGTTGTCGGCATAGGCTTCGAAGGTGATCGGCTTGTCGGTCGACGCCTCGACCACCCCGATCCCGTTCAAGTCCAGCGTCTTTGCGGCCAGCCGGTCGAGCGTGTTGACGTTGATCTCATATTTCGGGGCCTGCACGGTTGCCGAAACGCTCTGCGTCGCAAGCTTCAGCCAATAGGCGCGGCCCGCAATCATCGCCTCGTCCGCCATCCAGACGAGCGTCGCTTCGAACTGGTCGGCGGCTTCGGGGGGCGCATCGGCGGCTGCGATGACATCGCCGCGCGAACAATCGACCTCGTCCGTCAGCGTCAGCGTCACCGACTGGCCCGCCACTGCCTCGTCCAGATCGCCATCGAGCGTAACGATCCGGTCGATCGTCGTCGTCTTCCCGCTCGGCAGGATGCGGACGGCGTCGCCCGGCTTGACCTTGCCGCTTGCAAGCTGCCCAGCAAAACCCCGAAAATCGAGGTTCGGGCGATTGACCCATTGAACGGGCATCCGGAGGGGCTTCGCCTCGTCGGCGGTGCCGCCGATCTCGACCGTCTCGAGATGCTCGATCAGCGCCGGGCCCTTGAACCAGGGCGTGTTCGCCGACAACGCGGTGATATTGTCGCCCTTGAAGCCCGAGATGGGGATGGCGGTGAAATTGGTAATGCCGATCTCGCTCGCGAAGGCCCGATAGGCGAGCGTGATGCGATCGAAGACCGTCTTGTCATAGCCGACAAGGTCCATCTTGTTCACCGCAAGCACGATATGCCGGATGCCGAGCAGATGCGCGAGAAAGCTGTGGCGGCGCGTCTGCGTCAGCACGCCCTTGCGCGCATCGACAAGGATCACGGCAAGGTCGGCGGTCGACGCGCCGGTGACCATGTTGCGCGTATATTGCTCATGTCCCGGGGTGTCGGCGACGATGAACTTGCGCTTTTCGGTCGTGAAAAAGCGATAAGCAACGTCGATCGTGATTCCCTGCTCACGCTCGGCGGCAAGCCCGTCGACGAGCAGCGCGAAATCGATCTCGCCGCCTTGCGTGCCGACGCGCTTGCTGTCCGCCTCGAGCGCGGCGAGTTGATCCTCGAAGATCATCTTGCTGTCGTAGAGCAGCCGCCCGATCAGCGTCGATTTGCCATCATCGACGCTGCCGCAGGTGATGAAGCGCAGCAGCGACTTCCGCTCGTGACTCGCGAGATAGGCGTCGATGTCTTCGGCGATCAGGGCGTCAGTGACGTAGATGGGGTCGGTCATATTCTTACTTCGTCATTCCCGCGAAAGCGGGAATCCCGCTTCGTCCGTTGATACAGAAAGAGACCCCCGCCTTCGCGGGGGTTGACCCTTCGTCAATCTGAAGATTGACGCGGCGGGTCAAAAATACCCCTCCTGCTTCTTCTTCTCCATCGACGCATCGCCGCCATCCTTGTCGATGATGCGTCCCTGCCGTTCGCTGGTCGTCGTCAGCAGCATTTCCTGGATGACTTGGCTGAGCGTTGTCGCCTCGCTTTCGACCGCCCCGGTGAGCGGATAGCAGCCGAGGGTGCGGAAACGTACCGAGCGCATCACGGGCTCTTCACCGTCGCGTAGCGGGAAGCGGTCGTCATCGACCATCAGCAACAGCCCGTCGCGTATCACCGTCGGTCGGGGCGCCGCGAAATAGAGCGGCACGATCGGGATATTCTCGCGCGCGATATATTGCCAGATGTCGAGTTCGGTCCAGTTCGATATCGGGAAGACCCGGATACTTTCCCCCTTCGCCTTGCGCGCATTGTAGAGGTTCCAGAGCTCGGGGCGCTGCTGCTTGGGATCCCAGCCGTGGCTCGCGGTGCGGAAGGAAAAGATGCGCTCCTTCGCGCGGCTCTTTTCCTCGTCGCGCCGCGCACCGCCGAAGGCGACGTCGAATCCGTGAAGGTCGAGTGCCTGCTTGAGCCCTTCCGTCTTCCACATGTCGGTGTGCAGCGGTCCATGGTCGAACGGATTGATCCCGCGCGCCTTTGCCTCGGGGTTCTGATGGACGATCAGGTCCATGCCCGATTCCGCGGCCATGCGGTCGCGCAGTTCGTACATCGCGCGGAATTTCCAAGTCGTATCGACGTGGAGCAGCGGAAAAGGCGGTGGCGAGGGATAGAAGGCCTTGCGCGCGAGATGCAGCATCACCGCGCTGTCCTTGCCGACCGAATAGAGCATCACGGGGTTGACGGCGTCGGCCATCACTTCGCGCATGATGTGGATGCTTTCGGCCTCGAGACGGTCCAGATGGGTAAGCGTGTCGATCATGCCCCGCCCTTGCCGACCCCCATGGCGGCACGCAAGCTGTATGGCCTTTTCACCTTGCAAGCCAGACTTGTCCGCTGCGCTTCAAACCGCGCCCGCTTCCTGCTAGTCGCATCCAAAACCAGAAACAGAGGACGATATGCGCGCCACACCCGATTTCGATTTTGCCCTTGGCGAGACCGCCGAGATGATCCGCGACACCACCGCCCGCTTCGCCGACGAGCAGATTGCACCGCTGGCCGACAGGGCCGACCGCGAGGATTGGTTCCCTCGCGACGAGCTGTGGACGCAGATGGGCGCGCTGGGCCTGCACGGCATCACGGTCGAGGAGGAATGGGGCGGCCTCGGCCTCGGCTATCTCGAACATGTTCTCGCGGTCGAGGAAGTCAGCCGCGCAAGCGGCGCGATCGGCCTGTCCTATGGTGCCCATTCGAATCTGTGCGTGAACCAGATCCGCCGCTGGGGCAATGAAGAGCAAAAGGCGAAATATCTGCCGAAGCTGATCTCGGGCGAGCATGTCGGTAGCCTTGCGATGTCGGAAGCCGGCGCCGGGAGCGACGTCGTCTCGATGAAACTGAAGGCCGAGCCGGTTCAGGGCGGCTATGTCCTCAACGGCACCAAATTCTGGATCACCAACGCCACCTGTGCGGATACGCTGGTCGTCTATGCCAAGACGACGCCCGAAGCGGGGTCACGCGGCATCACCGCCTTCCTGATCGAAAAGGATATGCCGGGTTTCAGCATCGGGCAAAAGATCGACAAGGTCGGCATGCGCGGATCCCCGACCGCCGAACTCGTCTTCACCGATTGCGAGGTCAGCGAGGACCAGGTGATGGGGCCGGTCAACGGCGGCGTCGGCGTCCTGATGTCGGGCCTCGACTATGAGCGCGTCGTGCTCGCCGGGCTCCAACTCGGCATCATGCAGGGCTGCCTCGACACGGTCATCCCCTATCTTCGCGAGCGCAAGCAGTTCGGCAAGCCGATCGGCTCGTTCCAGCTCATGCAGGCCAAGGTTGCCGACATGTATGTCGCGCTCCAGTCGGCGCGCTCCTATGTCTATAATGTCGCCAAGGCATGCGACGCCGGGCTGACGACGCGGTTTGACGCCGCGGGCGCCATCCTGCTGGCTAGCGAAAGCGCGGTGAAGGTCGCGGGCGAAGCGATCCAGGCGCTTGGCGGCGCAGGCTACACCAAGGACTGGCCCGTCGAACGCTATTGGCGCGATGCCAAACTGCTCGACATCGGGGCGGGCACCAACGAAATCCGCCGCATGCTGATCGGCCGCGAACTGATTGGCGCAGGCGCGTGATCTGGCTGGGGCTGTCGGCCACCTTGATGGTGGCGACCGCCCTGGTGCACGGCTTGCTGGGCGAAATGCGACTTGTCAGGCCGCTGATGTCGCTCGACAGCGGAATCATGGGGATCGACTTGGCGCGCCGGGTGTTTCGTCTGGCATGGCATGCGCTCTCGCTCCTGATGCTGGTGTCCGCCGCGTCGATCCTGTGGCCCGGAACGCCGCGCGGTCTGATTCTGCTGATCGGGGCCGCGTGGACGGCGACCGGTCTGTTCGATGCCGTATATACGCGCGGCCGACACATCGGCTGGCCGTTTCTGACCGCATCCGGACTGCTCGCGATTGCCGGGGCCTTATGAGCGCGCGCGGCCTTGTCCACCATATCGACCTGACGGTTCGCGACGCGGCGCGGTCGCGGATTTTCTATGATGCGGTGCTGGGCTTTCTCGGCTACCGGCGCGCCGCCGATTATGATCATGGCAGCGATTGGGACCGCGACGGCGAACCGTTCCATTCGATCGGGATCGTCGAAGCGCATGGCCCCGGCGCGCTACGGAGCCACGACCGCTTTTCGCCCGGACTGCATCACCTTGCCTGGACTGCCGAAAGCCGCGCCGAAGTCGATGCGCTGCATGATTTGCTGCGCAGCATAGGCGCGACGATCCTCGATGCGCCCGCCGATTATCCGCGCTACGGACCGACCTATTATGCGCTCTTCTTTGCCGACCCTGACGGGTTGAAGCTCGAGTTCGTGTTTGGGGCGACCGGCGGATGAGCGATACGCTGCTCGACGCGCTGCAATATTATGGCGCCGGGGCCGGAACGCTCGCGGCGCTGATCGTATCGCTCAATCTCGGGCGGCGCCCGACCGGCTGGGCCTTCGTCATTTTCGTGACCAGCAGCATCGCGCTCGTCGCTTGGGGCTTTCTGCAAAGCGACAGCGAAGGCATCGGCTGGCAGAATATCGCGCTGCTGTGCATCAACTGCGTCGGCGTTTACCGGTACCTGATCCTCAAGGAAAAGCCGGGCGCGCCGCAGGCATCAGAAAAATAGCGTCTTCGCGAGCGCAGCGAAGCAATCTCCAGCGTCCCGAGTCAACCTCGGGCCGATGACTGGAGATTGCTTCGTCGCTCCGCTCCTCGCAACGACGAGAAGCGGACATTACCCCCAAACGCGGACGCGCTGATCGGGGGCGAGATACAGCTTGTCGGTCGGCTGAACGTTAAACGCCTTGTACCACGCGTCGAGGTTGCGGACGGTGAGTGCGCGGTAGTTGCCCGGCGCATGGCCGTCGGTCGCGATCCGCGCGCGCAGCGCCTCGTCACGCATCTTGGTCGCCCAGGTCTGCGCATAGGCGATGAAGAAACGCTGATCGCCCGTGAAGCCGTCGATCACCGGCGCTTCCTTGCCGTTCAGCGAGGCACGATAGGCGTCATAAGCCGCCTGCAGGCCCGCGACGTCGGCAATATTCTCACCCAGCGTCAGCTTGCCGTTGACCGCAAGATCGGGGAACGGCTTGTAGCTGTCATATTGCGCGGCCAGCGCCGCCCCCGCCGCCTCGAACTTCTTGAGATCCTCGGCCGTCCACCAGTTGCGCAGCGCGCCGGTCGAATCGAAGGCCGCGCCATTATTGTCGAAGCTGTGGCTGATCTCATGGCCGATGACGGCGCCGATCGCGCCGTAATTATAGGCGGGATCGGCCTTGGCGTCGAAGAAGGGCGGCTGCAGGATCGCGGCGGGGAAATTCAGCGCATTCTGCACCGGCAGGTTGACGGCATTGACCGTCTGCGGGGTCATCCACCATTCGCCTTTGTCGAAGGGCTTGCCGATCTTGGCGAGCTGGTGCGCATATTCCGCCTTCTCGCCGGCGACTTCGTTCGCATAGGCGTCGTCGGCGCTGATCGTGTAGCTGCCATAGTCGCGCCAGTTTTCGGGATAGCCGACGCCGACGACGATGGTTTCGACCTTCTTGATCGCTTCCTTCTTCGTTTCGGGAGCCATCCAGTCGATCGTGTTGACGCGCTTCGCAAAGGCGGCCTTGATCCCCTTCACCATGTCACCGACTTCGGCCTTGGCCGACGCCGGGAAATATTTCTCGGCATAGACGCGGCCGACCGCATCGCCGAGATAGGTGTTGAGCGCGTCGAGCGCGCGCTTGTCACGGCTGCGCTGCTGCGGCGTGCCCGAGAGGGTGGTGCCGTAAAAGGCGAAATGCGCGTCGTCGAGCGCGCTTGGCAGCACATCGGTATGGCTGTTGATCTGATGGAAGACGAGCCAGTCCTTCCACGCCTCGAGCGGCTGCGATGCGACGAGCGCCGACAGGCCCGTGATCGCCCGCGCATGATAGGCGCCGAACTTCGCCGCCTTGTCGAGCCCGGCAGCGGCAAAATAGGCGTCCCAGTCGATCCCGGGTGCCTTTTTGGCAAAGTCGGCCTTGGTCCAGACATCAGCCGATTTGGTGAAATCCTCACTCTCCTCGCGCGTCGCATGCGCGCGGGCGATCTTCGTTTCGAGATCGAAGATACGCTCCGCCTTCGCATCGGCATCGGCGACCCCCGCCTGAGTCAGCAGTTTGGCGATATAGGCTTTGTAGGCGTCGCGGATGCCCGCCATCTTCGGATCGGCCGACAGATAATATTCGCGCTCGGGAAGGCCGAGGCCGCCCTGCAGCATATAGGGAATAACCTCGCCGGGCGTCGCCAGTCCCTGCGAAACGAAGATGCCGAAGAGATTCTCGGTGTTGAAGTCGGTGGCGTTGAGCGGATCGACATCGGCGCGCGTCTGTTCGCCCAGGATAGTCGACAGCGCCGCCTTGTCGGCAATGGTGTCGAAGCGCGCCAGATCGGCCTCGACCGGCTTCATCCCGGCGGCGTCGATCGCCTTGGTGTTCATATAGGCGTTGTAGAAGGCAGCAATGCGGCCGTCGTCGGTGCCCGCATCGCCGCCGCTCTTGACGATCGCATCGACGAGCTCGCGCGTCCGCTTCTCTGTTTCAAGGAAGGCGGTGTAGAAGGCGCCAATCGACGAGCGGTCGGCGGGGATCTGGGTCACCTTTTGCCAATTGCCGTTCGCATAGGCGTAAAAATCGTCGCCCGGCTTGACGCTGGTGTCCATCGCTTCCTTGCTGATGCCAAGGTCGGTGCCGAGCGTGTAAGCAGCCTTGTCGCCGTTGGCGCTGGTGCAGGCGATCGGCCCGGCAATGATCGTCGCGGTGGACAGGAGGATGGCGAGGACGGTCTTTTTCATGGCGTTGCCTTGCTTTCTGGGGGGTGTCGGACGGCGATACGCCTGTGACAATCTCGTTTCAATACCAACCATTTTCGGCCTGCGGTGCTTTCCAATCGACGAGCGACCGGCTAGGGCGCAGACAGTTTCAGGGAGAGAGTGAACCGTGAGCGCCCCCGTCCTTTCGACGCAATATAATCCCGACGATCCGCAGACCCAGGCCCGCGCCGCGCACAATCGCGGCCTGCGCGACGCGCTCTATGCGCGCGTTGCCGAGGCGGCGCTGGGCGGCAACGAAAAGTCGCGCGAACGCCATACGAGCCGCGGCAAGCTGCTCCCGCGCGAGCGCGTCGAACGGTTGCTCGATCCGGGTTCGCCCTTCCTCGAAATCGGCCAGCTCGCGGCAGGCGACATGTATGAGGGCGAGGTTCCCGGCGCGGGCATGATCGCAGGCATCGGCCGAGTATCGGGGCGGCAGGCGATGATCGTGTGCAACGACGCGACGGTGAAGGGCGGCACCTATTATCCGATGACCGTCAAGAAGCATCTGCGCGCACAAGAGATTGCCGAGGCGAACCGCCTGCCGTGCATCTACCTCGTCGACAGCGGCGGCGCGAACCTGCCGCATCAGGACCAGGTATTTCCCGACCGCGACCATTTCGGGCGCATCTTCTTCAACCAGGCGAACATGTCGGCAAAGCGCATCCCGCAGATCGCGTGCGTGATGGGAAGCTGCACCGCAGGCGGTGCCTATGTGCCCGCGATGTCCGACGAAACCGTCATCGTGCGCAATCAGGGCACGATCTTCCTCGCCGGCCCGCCGCTGGTGAAGGCCGCGACGGGCGAAGAAATCAGCGCCGAAGACCTTGGCGGTGGCGACCTGCACGCAAAGAAATCGGGCGTGGTCGATCATCTGGCCGAGAATGACGAACATGCGCTGACCATCGTACGCGACATCGTTTCGACCTTCGGGGCCGACGATGGCTTCGCCGTCGCGATCAAGGACCCGCGTCCGCCGAAATATGATGCGGAGGAGCTCTATGGCATCATCCCCGAGGATGTGCGCGCACCCTATGATGTGCACGAGGTGATCGCGCGCATCGTCGATGCCAGCGAGTTTCACGAGTTTAAGGCGAACTATGGCAGCACACTCGTCTGCGGCTTCGCGCATATCTGGGGTATTCCGGTCGCGATCCTCGCCAACAACGGTGTGTTGTTCAGCGAAAGCGCGGTCAAGGGCGCGCATTTCATCGAGCTGGCGCAGCAGCGGCGCATCCCCCTGCTCTTCCTCCAGAACATCAGCGGCTTCATGGTCGGCGGCAAATATGAGGCCGAGGGGATCGCCAAGCATGGCGCAAAGCTTGTCACCGCTGTCGCGACCGCGACGGTGCCGAAGATCACGGTGCTGATCGGCGGCAGCTTCGGCGCGGGCAATTACGGCATGTGCGGGCGGGCCTTTAGTCCGCGCTTCCTGTTCAGCTGGCCGAACAGCCGGATCAGCGTGATGGGCGGCGAACAGGCGGCGAGCGTTCTCGCGACGGTCCACCGCGACGCCGACAAATGGACGCCGGAAGAGGCCGAAGCCTTCAAAGCGCCGATCCGGCAGAAATATGAAGACGAAGGCAATCCGTACCACGCGACCGCGCGGCTGTGGGACGATGGCATCATTGACCCCGCACAGACGCGCGATGTGCTCGGTCTCGCCTTTTCCGCAACGCTGAATGCCCCGGTCGAAGACCACGGCTTCGGCGTGTTCAGGATGTAATGACGATGATCCAATCCCTCCTCATCGCCAATCGCGGCGAGATCGCCTGCCGCATCATCCGCACCGCGCGCGAGATGGGTATCCGGACCGTCGCGGTCTATTCGGACGCCGACGCGAAGGCGCTGCATGTGCGCGAGGCCGACGAGGCCGTGCATATCGGGCCGTCGCCGGCGCGCGAATCCTATCTGGTCGGCGAGAAGATCATCGCTGCCGCGAAAGCGACCGGCGCCGAGGCGATCCATCCGGGCTACGGCTTCCTGTCCGAAAATGCCGAGTTCGCGCAGGCGGTGGCCGATGCCGGGCTCGTCTGGGTCGGGCCGAAACCTTCGTCGATCACCGCGATGGGACTGAAGGATGCCGCGAAGAAGCTGATGGCCGACGCCGGGGTACCGGTCACGCCGGGCTATATGGGCGAAAATCAGGATCCGACCTTCCTCGCCGAGCAGGCGGCCGAGATCGGCTATCCCGTTCTCATCAAGGCGGTCGCGGGTGGCGGCGGCAAGGGGATGCGCAAGGTCGATGCCGCGGCGGATTTTGCTGACGCGCTCGCTTCGTGCCAGCGCGAGGCGGCGGCGTCGTTCAGCAATGATCATGTGCTGATCGAGAAATATATCCTCACTCCGCGCCATATCGAGGTACAGGTGTTCGGCGATACGCATGGGGACGTGGTTCACCTGTTCGAGCGCGACTGCTCGCTGCAGCGGCGCCACCAGAAGGTGATCGAGGAAGCCCCTGCCCCCGGCATGGACGAGGCGACGCGCGCCGAGCTGTGCGCCGCGGCGGTGCGCGCCGCAAAGGCGGTCGACTATGTCGGCGCGGGCACGATCGAGTTCATCGCCGACGCGTCGGAAGGCCTTCGCGCCGACCGCATCTGGTTCATGGAAATGAACACGCGATTGCAGGTCGAGCATCCCGTCACCGAGGAGATCACCGGCGTCGATCTGGTCGAATGGCAGCTGCGCGTCGCGTCGGGCGAGCCGATCCCGCTGACGCAGGACGAACTGGCGATCAACGGCTGGGCGATGGAAGCGCGGCTCTATGCCGAAGATCCGGCCAAGGGTTTCCTGCCCAGCATCGGCACGCTTGAACTGTTCCAGCTTCCCGAACATCTCGGCCGCATCGACACCGGCGTCTACGAAGGCGCCGAGGTGTCGCCCTTCTATGACCCGATGATCGCGAAGGTGATCGCCTATGGCGACGACCGCGATGAAGCCCGCGAAATGCTGGCCGAAATGCTGGAGGACAGCGCGATCTGGCCGGTAAAGACCAATTCGGCCTTTCTGATTGCAGCGCTCAGCCATCCCGATTTCGTCGCAGGCACGGTCGACACCGGGCTGATCGGCCGCGATGGCGACAGCATGACGGCCGAGCCGATGCCGTCGGATCAGGCGCTGACAAACGCCGCTATGGCGATGGTTCCCCGCTCGCTGCAGTCGGGCTTCCGTCTCAACGCGCCGGACGTGCGCACCGCGCCCTTCCTGCTCGACGGCAAGCGCGTCGACGTGACGCTGCACGGCCCCGGCGCCGAGGAGCCCGCCCCCGCCATGCTCGTCGCCGAAAGCGGCGCGGTGTGGCAGCTTACGCCCTGGCGGGCCGCGGGCGGCGCCGGCGGCGCAGCGGGTGACGGGGCGATCCTGTCGCCGATGCCCGGCAAGATCATAGCGGTCGACGTCGCCGCGGGCGACACGGTGACCAAGGGTCAGAAGCTGCTGACGCTCGAGGCGATGAAGATGGAGCATAGTCTGACCGCGCCCTTCGACGGCATCGTCGCGGAACTCAACGCTGCGGCCGGGGCGCAGGTGCAGGTCGAGGCGCTGCTCGCGAAGATCGAGGCCGCCGAGTGAGCGGCCTGATCCTTCGCGATGCGACGGCGGCGGATCTTCCCGCCATCCTCGCCATGCTCGCGCAGGACACGATCCCGCCGGCGCGCGAGGCCGATCCCTCGGACCCACGTTACCTTGCCGCGTTCGAGACGATCGACGCCGACCCGAACCAGCGGCTGATTGCGGCGGAACTCGATGGCCGCGTTGTCGGGACGATGCAACTCAGTTTCCTCCCGGGGCTTTCCTTTATCGGAAGCTGGCGCGGGCTGATCGAGGCGGTGCGGATCGCCGCCGACCTGCGCGGCCAAAGGCTGGGCGAGCAGATGATCCTGTGGGCGGTGGAACAGTGCCGCGCACGCGATTGCAAACTCGTCCAGCTCACATCGTCGGCGACACGGACTGCCGCGCACCGCTTCTATGCCCGGCTCGGTTTCGTGCAGAGCCATGTCGGCATGAAATTGCATTTGAGGGACTGACGATGGCAGGCAAGTTTTTCGACGAATGGCAGATCGGCGACACGATCGTGCACGAGATCCGCCGCACCGTGACCGAGACCGACAATCTGCTGTTCACGACAATGACGCACAATCCGCAGCCGCTGCACCTCGACATCGAGGCTGCTAAAGCATCGGAATTCGGACAGATCCTCGTCAACGGCACTTTCACCTTCAGCCTTATGGTCGGGCTGTCGGTCGGCGATACGACGCTCGGCACCCTCGTCGCGAACCTCGGCTATGACAGGCTGGTGATGCCCAAGCCGGTGTTCATCGGCGACACGCTGCGCGCGACGAGCGAGGTGATCGGCCTCAAGGAATCGAAATCGCGGCCGAATGCGGGCATCGTGACCTTCCTCCATCGCTGCATCAACCAGCGCGACGAAATCGTCTGCCAGTGCGAACGGTCAGCGCTGATCAACAGGAAGAACGTCTGATGCGCCTCCGCTCGCTCCTCTTCGTCCCCGGCGACCGCCCCGAACGCTTCGCGAAAGCCGCGGCATCGGGCGCCGATGCGATCATCCTCGACCTCGAAGATTCGGTGTCCCCTGCAAACAAGGAGGCAGCGCGCGAAGCGGTCGCCGCCTATCTCGCCGGAACGCGCGAAGTCTTTACGCTGGTCCGTGTCAATCCGCTCGACGGGCATATGACCGCCGCCGACGTTGCCGCCATTGTCGGCGGGCGCCCCGATGCGATCATGCTGCCCAAGGCCGAAGGCGCGCCGAGCATCGCCCAGCTCGATACGATCCTTCGTAGCGAGGGGGCCGCCGATGCGTCGTTGCCGCCGGTGCTGCCGATCGCGACCGAAACCCCGGCGGCGATCTTTACGCTGGGCAGCTATCGCGAGGCGAAGGCCCGGCTGGTCGGCCTCACCTGGGGTGCCGAGGATTTGCCCGCCGCCATCGGCGCGGCGACGAGCCGCGAGGCCGACGGGCGCTACACCGAACCCTATCAGGTCGCCCGCGCGCTGACCTTGTTCGCCGCACATGGTGCGGGCGTCGCGGCGATCGATACGGTGGTTCCCGCTATCAAGGACGAGGCGGGCCTTGCCGCCTATGCTGCGCGCGCGCGGCGCGATGGCTTTACCGGCATGATGGCAATCCACCCGTCACAGGTCGCGCCGATCAATGCTGCCTTCACCCCGTCCGCCGACGAGGTTCAGCGTGCGCAGGCGATCGTCGATGCCTTCGCCGCCAATCCGGGCTCGGGGGTGCTTCAGGTGGACGGCAAAATGGTCGATGCCCCGCACCTCAAACAGGCGCGGCATATCCTGTCGCTGGCGGACTGACGCCGCGCTATCATCTCCGCCGGAACGGGCGGTGGCGCTTCATCCAGGCTTTGCCGCGGTGCCAGTTCCGGCGCAGCCCGCGCTCGGCGATCCCTTCGAACATCGCGTCGGGATTTTCGGGATCGAGCAGTTCATGCTCGGCAATATAATCGTCAAACGGCCCAGGCTCGACGAGATCGAGTAACTCGAGCGAGCGGCCCGGCCCGCGCAGCGCCTCGATCGCATCGATGAGCGACCCCGTTGTTTCATAAAGGCGGCCGACATCGGCCGGATCGACGTCCAGATGCTCGCCGATCAGCGATTCGCGCAGCGCCCGGATCGTCGGCTCCACGCCGCGGTTCGCGGGCAAAGCGGCATCGATCGTCACATCGCATTCGCTGTCGAGCCCCAGCGATCGATTGTTCATGTTCGACGATCCGATACGCAGCAGGCGATCGTCGACGACCGCAGTCTTTGCATGAACATAGATCGGATCGCCGCCCGCCGTGTGCGGGACATAGACGCGCAAGCGGTCGCCGTGCCGCGCCTTGGCGATCGCGCGCACCAGCTTTACACGCGCCGCGTCCATCGCCATCTGTTCGAGCCAGCCGTCGGCGGTACGCGGCATCACCATGATGAATTCGGGCGGATCGTCCTCGTCCAGCCGCTCGGCAATCGCCGCCGCGATCTTGGCCGAGGTAAAATATTGATTTTCGAAATAGATGAAGCGCTTCGCCGCGGCGATCATGTCGAGATAGAGCTGCTCGATCTCGCGAATTTCCGGATAGCCGTCATATTCGGCGCGCGTGCGCGATATCGCGACATCGACGTTCGTAAAATCGGGTTCGAGATTTTCGGGCCAGTTTTCGCCGTCGCCCTTTACGTCGCGCAATTGCTTGTTCGTTGCGCGCTGCCAGCGTTCGTTGCCCAGATCGGCAAGCGCTTCGCCCACCGGCCCGGCAAGGATCATCGTCGAATCGTGCCACGGCATATAGGGCTTGCCGTCAGGGTTGGTGCGCCGCGGATCGCGGTCGCGATGGCCCCGCGTATCCCAGCGCGATGAGGACACGTCGATGCCGCCGCACACCGCCAGATGATCGTCGAACACTGCGACCTTCTGGTGATGGCTGCATCCGGTCGGGTGTGCGCTGTCGAGCCGGAAGCTGATCGAGCGCGTCACCTTCCAGCGCAGCACCATCGAGACGATACGCGGCATGAGGAACTGTTTGAGCCCGCCGAAATTCCAGCGAAGAATGTCGATATCGCGGTCGGGTTTCGCATGGGCCAGACGCAGCAGAAAATGCCCGAGCGATTCGCCCTTGCCCGCCTCGTCGGGTGTCAGGGCAATCCGCGGGTCGAAGTCCCAGCCGATCAGCAGGATGCGCTCTTTCGCTCGCTCCATCAGCCGGACGAGCAGCGCGTAATAGTCGGCCGCATCGACGATCATCCGCGCCTTGTTGGCGCGTTCGATCCGCCAGCAATTGCGGCCTTCCTCAACGATCGGGGTCAGCGCATCCTCGCTCATCGCCGCCTACACGCACGGGCGGCGGCGATGGTTGCGAGCCTGTACGTCAGGCGGCGAAGAATTGATCGGGCGTCAGCGCCATCATCGCCTCGCTGCCGGCCTCGATCTTGCGGCGCAACGCGCCCGCATCGGGAATGAAGCGTTCGCCGAAATGACGCGCGGTGACGAGCTTGGCCTCAAGGAACGCTTTGTTCCCGCGCCCTTCGTCGAGCGCCTTCTGCGCTGCTTCGGCCATGCGCAGCCACATGAGGCCCAGCGCGACGATGCCCATGATGTGCATATAATGATGCGCGCCCGCGCCGACATTATTGGGGTTGGTCATGCCATTTGCCATAAACCACATCGTCGCGGCCTTGAGTTCGCCATTCGCCTTTTCGAGCTGCCCCGCAAAATCGGCGAAAGCCGGCTTGCCCTTCGCCGCCGCACATTCGGCATCGACGATCGCGAAAAAGGCCTGGATGGCACGGCCGCCATTCTGCGCGAGTTTGCGGCCGACGAGGTCCATCGCCTGCACGCCGTTGGCGCCTTCGTAGATCATCGTGATGCGGGCATCGCGGACATATTGGCTCATGCCCTGCTCTTCGATGTAGCCGTGGCCGCCGAACACCTGCTGCGCGTTGGTTGCGACGTCATAGCCCTTGTCGGTGCCATAGCCCTTGATCACCGGGGTCAGCAGGCTGACGAGATCGTCGGCCTGCTGCCGCTCCTCTTCGGACGCGGCGCCATGCGCCAGATCGACCTGCAGCGCGCCCCAAAGGCACAAGCCGCGCAGCCCCTCAACCACCGCCTTGCCATCCATCAGCATGCGGCGCACGTCGGGATGGACGAACAGCGGGTCGGCCTTCTGGGCGGGATCCTGCGGCCCGGTCAGCGCCCGGCCCTGACGGCGGTCCTGCGCATATTGGACGGCATTCTGATAGGCTATGTCGGCCTGACCCAACCCCTGTATGCCGACGCCGAGGCGCGCGGCGTTCATCATCACGAACATCGCGGCAAGGCCCTTATTCTCCTCGCCGACCATCCAGCCTTTTGCGCCGTCATAGTTCATCACGCAGGTCGCATTGGCGTGGATGCCCATCTTGTGCTCAATCGACCCGCACGACAGCGTGTTGCGCTCACCGAGCGAACCGTCGTCGTTCACCAGATATTTTGGGACGATGAACAGCGAAATTCCCTTGACGCTGTCGGGTGCGTCAGGGGTCTTTGCCAGCACAAGGTGGATAATATTGTCGGTGAGGTCATGCTCGCCCGACGAGATGAAAATCTTCGTCCCCGTGATCGAATAGCTGCCGTCGCCGTTCGGCACCGCGCGGGTGCGGATCAGGCCAAGATCGGTGCCGCACTGCGGTTCGGTCAGGTTCATCGTGCCGCCCCATTCGCCCGACACCATCTTGGTGACATAGAGCCTCTTCTGCTCGTCCGACCCCTTAACCAGCAACGCCGAGACCGCGGCCTGCGTCAGCCCCGGATACATGGCAAAGGCCTGGTTCGCCGCCATCCGATATTCCTCGACCGGAAAGCCGAGGACGTGGGGCAGTCCCTGACCGCCGAATTCTTCGGGCTGGTTGAGCAGCGTCCAGCCCGCCTCGCAATAGGCCTTATACGCTTCCTTGAACCCCTCGGGCGTGGTGACCGAGCCATCTTCATGCCGCGTGCAGCCTTCGAGGTCGCCCGATCGGTTGATGGGGAACAGCACCTCTTCGCAGAATTTGCCGGCCTCGGTCAGCACCGCCTCGACCATATCGGGCGACGCATTGGCGAAGCCCGGCAGGTCGGCGTAGCGATCGATGCCGAGGACATCGTTGAGCTGGAACAGCGTATCTTGGATCGGGGCGCGGTAGACAGGCATGCGAAATCTTTCCGATAAATCAGGTGTTGGCAATCAAACTTGCCCGGGGAGGTTCTGGTTGCCGAAGCTCAGCCGACTTTTTCGCCAGCGTCGACCTTTTTCACCATATCGATGAAACGTGTCAGTTCCTCGACGGCGCTGTCGATGTCATCGCGCTGACGCTGGAGCAGCGCGATGCGCTCCTCGCATTTTTCGACCGTGACCTGGCGCTGGAGCTTGCGGCCATCGCCGACGTCGTAAAGGTCGATCATCTCGCGAATGTCGGCCAGGCTAAATCCGGTGCGCTTGGCACGCAGAATCCAAGCCAGCCGGGCGCGGTCGCGTTTCGAATAGATACGCGACAGCCCCTTGCGCGAGGGGCTGATCAGCCCTTCGTCCTCGTAGAACCGAAGCGCGCGCGCGGTGACGCCGAATTCGGTCGACAGATCGGTGATGCTATATTGCTCGCGCCCCAGATGATCGGGCGTGTCGATATGGGCGTGGCCGTATTCTTCGGTCATCCCGAAAGACTAGTTTCCGTTGACGTGAACGTCAAGGCCGTCGGAGATAAGGAAGAGCGCCGCTCACGGCGATCCGCAAGGCCGGACCATACTGCCGCGTCCATCGCGCAACTGCAAGCCCTTTGCATCGTCCGCCGACCAGCTCGCCCGCGGCAGGCGCAGGCCCGAGAGCGAGGCGCGCGACGGGCACAGGCTGTCGCATTGCGACGGCAGGCGTCCGGGCAGGCGCAGTTCGTCATCCTCTTCGTGGACAAGTGCCTCGCATCCCTCGACCCCGGCGAAGCGCATCCGCCAGTCATCCCCGTCGCGGACGATGGTGCCGCGCGCATTGCACGACAGGCCGGGACCGAAAGACGCGCTCACCGCAAAGCGCCACTGCCCGGCGCCATCGGGGACAACGCACATCGCATCGCGGCCAAGCTCGTGCGTGCGTTCGAACAGGCCGGTCGGATCGCTTGCATCGGCGCGTACCACCCCGCGTTCGCGCGCGGCGATTTCCAACGGATTGCGTGTATCGATCGCGGCATCGGCGCCATCGCGCTTCGCCCGGTCGCAGCCGCCGACGAGCAGCAGAACCGCGACGAGAAGGCCCGCGACGCGTGGGCTAGGCATCGGTATCGAGGAAGGTCAGGCTGCCGTCGCGCTCGATCCGGCGATAAAAGCAGGACCGGCGTCCGGTGTGACAGGCCGGACCGGCAGGCTTCACGCGCAAGTGCAGCGCATCCTGATCGCAATCGACGCGCATCTCGACGACCGTCAGCTCGTTGCCCGAGGTTTCGCCTTTGCGCCACAGCGCGGCCCGCGACCGCGACCAGAAATGCGCCTGCCCCGTTTCCTGCGTCAGCGCGATCGCGTCGGCATTCATATGCGCGACCATCAGCAGCACGCCGCTGTCGGCGTCGGTCACGATGGCGGTCACCAGCCCGGCGGCGTCGAAACGCGGCAGGAAACGCTCGGTCGTGTCGCGCGAAGCATCCATGGTCCGCGCCTTAGAGCAGGTCGAGAGCGGCTGTCACCCCCCGCGCGGGTCCGGTTGACATCAAAAGGTCAAATATGGGGGGCGACATTTGGGTTCGGCACTCCTATATGCGCGGCAGTCCCAGCCCCCTGCCCCTGGATTGACATGCTGACGACCCATCCTTTTGACGACGACAAGCTCCGCGAGGAGTGCGGCGTCTTTGGTATTCACGGCGCCGAAAGTGCCGCTGCGGTCGCGGCGCTGGGGCTTCACGCCCTGCAGCACCGCGGTCAGGAAGCCGCGGGCATCACCGCCTTCGATGGCAAGGATTTCCATACCCACCGCGCGATGGGGCATGTTGCGGGCAATTTCGACCGCGACGACATCATCCGCCAGCTCGCAGGCGCGTCGGCGATCGGCCATGTCCGCTACTCGACCACCGGCGAGACGGCGCTGCGCAATGTCCAGCCGCTGTTCGCCGACCTGGCCACCGGCGGCTTTGCGGTCGCGCATAACGGCAATATTTCCAACGCGATGGCGCTGCGCAAGATATTGGTGCGCCGCGGATCCATCTTTCAGTCGACGAGCGATACCGAGGTCATCATCCACCTGGTCGCCACGTCCAACTATCGCACCCTGCTCGATCGCTTCATCGACGCGCTGAAACAGGTCGAGGGCGCCTATTCGCTGATCTGCCTGACCGCGGAAGGCATGATCGGCTGCCGCGATCCGCTCGGCATTCGTCCGCTGGTCATCGGCAAGCTGGGCGATGCGTATATCCTCGCGTCCGAAACCGTGGCGCTAGACGTCGTCGGCGCCGAATTCGTCCGCTCGGTCGATCCCGGCGAACTTGTGATCATTCGCGACGGCCAGCTTTCGTCGCACCGCCCCTTCGCCGACCGCGCGGCACGGCCGTGCATCTTCGAATATGTCTATTTCTCGCGCCCCGATTCGATCGTCGACGGCACCAGCGTCTATTCGGTGCGCAAGGCGATCGGCGCCGAACTGGCGCGCGAAAATCCGGTCGATGCCGATCTCGTCATCCCGGTCCCCGATTCGGGAACCCCGGCGGCAATCGGCTATGCGCAGGAATCGGGCATTCCCTTCGAGCTCGGCATCATCCGTTCGCACTATGTCGGCCGTACCTTCATCCAGCCGGGCGACAAGGTTCGCCATCTCGGCGTCAAGCTGAAGCACAATGCCAATCGCGCACTGATCGCCGGCAAGCGGATCGTGCTGATCGACGATTCGATCGTGCGCGGCACGACCAGCCTCAAGATCGTGCAGATGATGCGCGATGCGGGTGCCGCCGAAGTGCATATGCGCATCGCCAGCCCGCCGACGTCGCATAGCTGCTTCTACGGCGTCGATACGCCCGAACGCGCCAAGCTGCTCGCAGCGCAGATGACGGTCGGCCAGATGGCCAATTTCATCAATGCCGACAGCCTGTCCTTCCTGACCATCGACGGCCTGTACCGCGCGCTGGGCGAGGCGCGGCGCACCGATGATTGTCCGCAATATTGCGACGCCTGTTTCACGGGCGATTATCCGACCACGCTGACCGATTTCGACGAGAACAGCCTGGAAGATCAGTTTTCGCTGCTTGCCGAACGGGTTGTCTGACGAAATGACGATGAATTCTGAAGAACTGGCGGGCCAGACGGCGCTCGTCACCGGCGCGAGCCGCGGCATCGGCGCTGCGATCGCCGAATCGCTCGCAAGGCGCGGCGCGCATGTCGTGATCACCGCCCGCACCGCGGGCGGGCTCGAGGAACTGGAAGACCGCATCCACGACGCGGGCGGCAGCGCGACCATTGCGCCGCTCGACCTGACCGACGGCGACAGCATCGCCCGGCTGGCGAGCGCGATCGCCGAACGGTGGCAGCAACTCGACATGCTGGTACTCAATGCCGCGATGCTCGGCACGCTGACCCCGGTTGGCGCGATCGACAGCAAGGAATTCAACAAGCTGCTGACGCTCAATCTTGTCGCGCAGCAAGCGCTGATCGCCAATTTCGATCCGCTGCTGCGCCGCGCGCGCGCCGGGCGCCTCGTCGCATTGTCGACCAGCGTCGCGCGAACGCCGCGCGCCTATTGGGGCGCCTACGCCGCGTCGAAGGCGGCGTTCGAGGTGTTGGTGTCGAGCTATGGCGCCGAAATGCGCAATATCTCGAACGTCCGCACCGCAATTCTCGACCCCGGCGGCACGCGCACCCAGATGCGCGCACGCGCCTATCCCGGCGAAGACCCGCAGAGCATCAAGGATCCGGCGGTCGTCGGCGAATTCGTCGCCCGGATGATGGTCGATGGCTTCGACAGCACCGCCTATCACGCGCTGCCGAAGGTGATGGCAGAGGCTTAACGCGATATTTGCTTTCCCGGGCTATCACGCGCTCTCAAGCGTTTCGAGAAGCAAGGGCATGAAAATGGGCGGCAATATTCTACGTTCCGCGGTCGCGGCGGTTATCGGCATTGCGGTCGCCTTCGGCCTGTTGTGGATCGCCCAATATGCGGGCGGCGAATTCGCTCCCGAAGTCTATGACCTCGACACTGGCGAAATCCTGATCCCGCTCGGCGCGACAATGGCTTTGCTCGTCGGCTGGTTCGTTGGCACCTTCGCCGGAAGCTGGCTCGCGATGCGCATTTCGGACGGCACCGGCGCCGGCTGGGTTGTTGCCGGAGCGATTCTGGGCGCAGCCATCTATCGTTCGATCACCCTGGCTGATGCCTGGTGGGTAATGGCGCTGGGCGTCCTGATCCCGGTTGCCGCCGCCTGGCTCGCCCAGCGCGCGACAGCCGCACCGATCGCCTGAACGTCATTGTAGCGAAAGAGGGCGAGAAGGGCCTTCAAATCGTCATTGCCAGCGCTGCGAACAATCCAGGGCGGTTACGCCCGCTCTGGATTGCCGCGCGGCTTCGCCGCTCGCAATGACGCACCGAAAAATCAGTGGCTTTCCTTGTCCACGGCGGCCTGCACCGCCTTGTAAAAGGCCTCGCGCGCCGCGCCCACGCCTTCGGGGTCGGTTGCGGTCGGCCAATTGCCGTTCGATGCGATGACGAGCCGTCGTTTGGGGTCGATGAAGATGCCCTGCCCGAAGATGCCCTGCGCGGCGAAGCTGCCGTCATCGTTGGTCCACCATTGATACCCGTAGCCGCGCCCCGGCTGGTCGATCGCGGCCTGCTTGGTCGTCGCGGCGGCGAGCCAGTCGTCGGGCAGAACTTTCTCCCCACCAGCCACGCCGCCGCCGAGAATGAACAGACCGAAGCGGGCATAATCGCGCAGGCTGGCCGATACGCAGCAACCGCTGATCTCGTGCCCCGTCGGCCCGAGCATCCAGACGGCGTCCTGATCCATGCCGAACGGCTTCCATATTTTTTCGGACAGATAGGCTGACAGTGTCTTGCCCGTTGCGCTCGACACGAGGACGCCAATCAAATTGGTCTCGCCGGTCTTGTAGACCCATTTCGACCCCGCCGGCGCTTCGCGTGGCAAGGTCTTCATATAGCTGACGGTAATATCCTCACCCGCGATGGGTTTTTGCAGATTGAACTGCGCGACGTCCGATTTGGGATCGGTATAATCCTCGTTCCAGCGCACGCCCGAGGTCATCGTGAGAAGCTGGCGCACGCTGACGTCGTCATAGGCCGAACCGCGAAGTCCGGGGATATATTGCGTCACCTTGTCGTCGAGGCTCTTGATATAGCCGTCCTTGACCGCCGCGCCGACGAGCGTCGAGGTGAAGCTCTTCGCGACCGAAAAGCTCGTCCACCGCCCCGCAGGACCATAGCCGAGAGCATATTTTTCGAGCCGGATCTTGCCGTCCTGAACGATGACCAGCCCCGCATTGCGCTGGCGCGCCATATGCGCGTCGATGTCGACCCCGACATCGATCGGCCGTCCTTCGGGCAGCGGATAGACCGGGCCGCCGGCCGCAATGGTGTGCACGACGACCTTGGGCACCGATTCCATCGTACGGAAAGCAGCGTCGCGTTGATCCTGGCTCCAAAACAGCACATTCTGATCCTTTGGCATGGCGTCGGTGGTCTGTGTCGCGGCGGGCCCGGCAAGGCCGGCCAACGCCACGGGCAATAGCAAGGCGGCCAATCGTCGTCGCATTCCCCTCTCCCTCTTCTCGATTACAGTCGACTATCCGTCGATCTTTTCCAGCGTGACCTGCGCGACGTCGATCCCGCCGCCGCGAAAGCCGCCTTCGCAATATTGCAGATAATAGCGCCACAGGCGGATGAAGCGTTCGTCAAAGCCCGACGGGAGTTGCCCCGCCGACACCGCCTCGTCGAAACGTTCGCGCCACTGGCGCAGCGTTTCGGCATAGTCGCCGCCGAAGTGACGCACATTGCCCCATGCCAGCCCCCGCGCTTCGGCCAAGGCGCGGAAGCGACTTTCGGAAATCAGGCAACCGCCGGGGAAAATATAGGCCTGAATGAAGTCGCTGCTCGCCGCATAGCGTTCGAACAGCGCGTCGTTGATCGCGATATACTGGATCGCCGCCTTGCCGCCGGGGCGGAGCAGCCGCGCGATCGCGTCGAGATAGGCTGGCCAATAGGCCTGCCCCACCGCCTCGACCATTTCGACGCTCGCAATCGCGTCATAAGGGCCCTTGGCGTCCCGATAATCGCAGATTTCGACACGCGAACGCCCCGAAAGATCAACCGCCTGCAATCGCGCCTCGGCCACCTCCGCCTGCGACGGCGACAGGGTGATACCGGTGTAGAGAACATCGTGGCGCTCGACCGCGCGTTCGGCGAGCGCGCCCCAGCCGCAGCCGATTTCGAGCAGTCGCGTCCCCGACCGCAGGTCGAGCCGGTCGAGGATCGCGTCGACCTTGACCTCCTGCGCCTCTTCCAGCGTCATGCTAAGGTCGGTGAACAACGCACTAGAATAATTGAGTCCGCTGTCGAGCCACAGCCGGTAGAAATCATTGCCCAGATCGTAATGCGCCAGAATATTGCGCTTCGAACCGCTGCGGCTGTTGCGGTTGACGATATGGGCGGCGCGATTGATCCAGTGCAGCGGCCCGCGCGAGCGCGCAACATTGCCCAGCGTTTCACCGTTGCGCATGAACAGATCGAACAGCGGGACCGGATCGGGCGAACTCCATTCGCCCAGGTCCCAGGCCCGGTACCAACCGACCGATCCCGACATCGCGAGGCGCACCAACGCCGACCAGCTTTTCAGATGAACGATCGCGGTCGGTCCCTTGCCCCGTCCGCCCAGGATGCGCACGCTACCGTCGGGCAGATGGCCCTCGAGCGTCCCCTTGCCCAGCCCCGCATCGATGCGGTCGAGCAGGCGATGGAACAGCCCCGCCGGGGCGCGGCCGACGAGGCGCGCGATAAAACCACCCGACCGAAAAGCCCTGTCGGCGCGAAGAAGCGCTTTGCCGCGACGGGGGCTGACATGGGTGTTCATTAGCATTCCCTGCCGCAAAACCCGCCGCATGACAATCAGTTGTCGTCGGCCTTCATGACGTCATAGGCCGACAGCGCCCGCGCGCGGGCTTCGCGATGCCCAATGATTTTCGGGGGATAGCTTCGCGGACGGCGACCGAATTCATCGGGATCGTGGATTGCCGGTTCGCCGATGTCGGCCAGTTCAGGCACCCAATGGCGGATGTAGGCGGCGGCATCGAATTTTTCCGACTGGGTGAGCGGCGCCATGATCCGCGGAAACATGTTCGAGTCGACACCCGACCCCGCGACCCATTGCCAATTCACCGCATTGGACGCGTAATCGGCATCGACCAACGTATCCCAAAACCATTGTTCGCCGCGCCGCCAGTCGATGAGCAGATGCTTGATGAGGAAGCTCGCGGCGATCATCCGGACGCGATTGTGCATCCAGCCGGTTGCCCAGAGCTGCCGCATGCCCGCATCGACGATCGGATAGCCCGTGCGCCCCTGTTGCCAGGCGGCGAAATCGGCGTCGACCTCCTTGCCACTCCGCCAAGGCAGCGCGGCATCGAAGGCTTCGCGGGCACTGCGGCCGCCGTAATCGGGAAATTGGAAGATCACCGTCTGCGCATAGTCGCGCCACCCGATCTCGGCGAGGAACACATCGACCGATCCCCCCGCGTCCGCAACGGCATGCCAGATCGCGGCGGGCGAAACCTCGCCGAAGTGAAGATGTGGCGACAGGCGCGAACTGCCTTCGATCGCGGGCAGGTTCCGTTGCTCGTCATAACGGGCCGCGATCTCGGCAAAAGCGCCGAGTCGTACCTGCGCGCCCGTTTCGCCCGGCGTCCATTCGCCTTCGAACCCCGTCGCCCAATTGGGCCGGGACGGCAGCAGTCTCCAATCGTCCAGCCGGTCCGACGCGGGCCAGCGGTCGGGCGCATCGAGGCCTTCGGGCGCATCCACGGGCACAGGCGGCGGCATATGATCGCGCAGCGCGCGCCAGAAAGGCGTGTAGATTTTATAGAGACCGCCGCTGCCGGTCTTCACCGAGCCCGGTGGCGCGAGGTAATTGCCGTCGTGACATATGAGATCGAGGCGCTTCGCGACCGCGCGCTCGGCATTGCGCCACCACGGCTCATAATGACGGAGGCAATGGACGGCGCCGGCGCCGCTCTCCTCGGCAATCTTCGCCAGTTCGTCCTCGCACTTGCCGCGCCGCAGGATCAACCGCGAACCGCGCGCGCGCAGGCTTTCGTCGAGCCGCGCGAGGCTGTGATGCAGCCACCAGCGCGACGCGCCGCCCATCGCGCGATGCCGCGGCGTTTCGTCGTCAAGAATATAGACGGGAATGACCGGCCCCGATGCCGCCGCAGCGACAAGCGCCGCCTGATCGGCGAGCCGCAGATCGCGGCGAAACCACAGGATCGTCGGCGGTGCCATCAGGGATAGCTGGCGGTATCGGGTGCGGTCACGCGCACCGTAAAGTTGTCGCGCGCCAGCGGCTGCATGTAGCGCTGATCGTGCAGGACGATCGCATCGCCGTCGCGCGTCGCGACCGGCATCCGCGCCCAGAAAAGGAAGGCGCGCGCGGGCGGATCGGACTTCAGCCACGCGCGAAGACGCATGTCGTCCATGCCCGTCGGAACCCCCGGCTCCACCGTGCTCCCCTGCCCCAGCGCGTAGGCGCCGCTGCCATAGCGCCCGCCCCCGCGCCAAAAGATATCGCGCCGCCAAAAGGCGATCGGCGGCGGGCTCGCGACGACCAGCGCGCCGCCCTGTCCGCTCCGCCGCAGCAGGTCGGATGCCTGCGCCTCGGCCTGCCCCGTCATGACGCCGTTGGCGAAGATATAGGCGCAAACGGCGGTGAAACCGATCCAGGCCGGTCGTTGCCAGTCCGGCGCCCCGCGCCGTTCGCGTCGCGGCGACAGCCAGACCGACAGGCCGAGCGCCAGCCATATCCACAGGTCGATGATAAACAGTGTATCGCCGTAGAACCAGCGGTGGCTGAACGGTTCGAGCAGCCGCACGCCATAGTTGTTGAGCCAGTCGAGCGCCGGGTGGCTGAGGCACCCGATATAGGCGAGCGCAAGCAGCCAGCCGCGATGCAAGGGCGGCCTTGTAGCGGGCCGCGTTCCCCGCCGCGTCTGCCAGCGGTCGAAGGCGATCATCGCGGCCCAGAGCAGAACCGGCAGCAAAAGCAGCGCGATCGGCCCATGGGTGATCCCGCGGCGCATCGCGAGCGATTCGACGCCATAAAAGGCGCAGCTGGCATCGATGTCGGGCAGGTTCGCGGCGAGGATCAGCGTCGGCATCGCCAGCGCGGTCTTCTTCTTGAGCCCCATTTGCCCAAGAACCGCGCCGACGAGGCTGTGGGTCAGATTGTCCATGCGCCCTTATAAAGCCGACGCGCGCATCGACCGCAAGCGATCAGAGATCGGGCCCGCCTTCGCTGACCGTCCAGGTCTGCCCTTTTTTGAGCAGGCTCTGCAGATCGGCCTTCTTGCCCTCAGCCGCCGCCTTGTTCTGGCGCCATACGTCGGCTTCGAAAGTCGGACGCGGATCATCGTAGAGGACACCGAGCGCCATCGGGAATTCGCCGAAGCGCATTTCCACGAGCATGTGCGCGACGCTGCGGTTGGTGACGTCGTGGACGATCACGCCCGCCGCCTGCCAGTCGCCATCGACGACATCGACGACCTTGAGCGTCAGCGCCTCCTGATCGAGCGCGATACCCTTCGCGCCCTTGGCAAACAGCATCGGTTCCCCGTTCTGGAGCCAGAGCTGGCGGTCTTCAGCGCCCTTCGGCGCGGCGAAATCCTGGAACACGTCCTTGTTATAGACGATGCAGTTCTGGAAGATTTCGATAAAGGCCGCGCCCTTATGCGCATGGGCCGCTTTCAGAACAGTCGGCAGTTCCTTCGACACGTCGAAGCCCCGCGCAACGAAGCGGGCGCCCGCGCCGAGTGCGAAGGCGCAGGGCTGCGCCGGGCGGTCGACCGAACCGAACGGGGTTGACGGGCTGTTGGTGCCGACACGGCTGGTGGGCGAATATTGGCCCTTGGTCAGCCCGTAAATCTCGTTGTTGAACAACATGATCTGGCAATCGAGGTTGCGCCGGATAAGGTGCATCGTGTGATTGCCGCCGATCGACAGACCATCGCCGTCGCCGGTCACGATCCACACGTCGAGTTCGGGATTGGCAAGCTTCAACCCCGTCGCGAACGCCGGCGCACGGCCATGGATCGTATGGAAGCCATAGCTTTCGACATAATAGGGAAAGCGCGACGAGCAGCCGATCCCGCTGATGAACACAGTGCTTTCGGGCACCGCGCCGATTTCGGGCAGGGTGCGCTGCACCGCCTTCAGGATCGCATAGTCGCCGCAGCCGGGGCACCAGCGCACTTCCTGATCGGTTTCCCAATCCTTGAGCGTCGTCGTGCGGGCGATGGTCGTCATCTCGTTCACTGGAGCGCCTCCTCGATGGCAGCTTCGATTTCGGCAATCCGGAAGGGCTGGCCCGACACCTTGTTGAGCGGCTTGGCATCGACCAGATACTGGTCGCGTAGCACTGTCTTGAGCTGGCCCGTGTTCATTTCGGGCACGATCACCTTGTCATAGCTTTTGAGCAATTCGCCCAGATTGGCGGGGAGCGGCCAGATATGGCGCAGGTGAATCTGGCTGACGTCCTTCCCTTCGGCGCGCTTGCGGCGCACCGCCTGATGGATCGGGCCATAGGTCGATCCCCAGCCGACGACGGCAAGCTTGCCGCCTTCGGCGCCGAGTTCGACGATCTGGTCGGGAACCTTGACCCCGTCGATCTTCGCCTTGCGAATGTCGGTCATCGCTTGGTGATTTTCGGGCGCATAATTGATGTGCCCGGTGTCGATTTCCTTCTCGATCCCGCCGATCCGGTGCAGCAGGTCGGGTGTACCCGGCTTCACCCAGGGGCGCGCGAGCTTTTCGTCGCGGCCATAGGGTTTGAAGCCGCCTTCGGGCACCTGGGTCAGAAATTCGACCGGGAAGGCTTCATAGGCGGTGAGGTCGGGGACTTTCCACGGCTCGGCCGCGTTGGCGATATAGCCGTCGGTCAGCAACATCACCGGCGTCATATATTGGACCGCGATCCGGCACGCCTCGATCGCGCATTCGAACGCGTCACCAGGCGAGCGCGCGGCGATCACCGGCATCGGCGCATCGCCGTTGCGGCCATAGACCGCCTGATAGAGATCCGACTGTTCGGTCTTGGTCGGCAGGCCCGTCGATGGGCCGCCACGCTGCGAATTGACGATGACGAGCGGCAGCTCGGTCATGATTGCGAGGCCCATCGCCTCGCCCTTCAGCGCAATGCCCGGCCCCGACGAGCTGGTGACCCCCAGCGACCCTGCGTAGCTCGCACCGATCGCCGAACAGATGGCGGCGATTTCATCCTCGGCCTGGAAGGTCGTGACGTCATATTCCTTTAGCCGCGACAAATGGTGGAGGATCGCCGATGCGGGCGTGATCGGATAGCCGCCGAAGAACATCGGCAGATGTGCAAGCTGCGCCCCGGCGACAAGGCCGAGCGCGATGCCCTCGGCGCCGGTCAGCGTGCGATAGAGGCCGGGTTCGGCGGGCGCCGGCGCGACATGATGCTGCTTGAGCGGTCCCGCGAGTTCGGCGGTTTCGCCATAGGCATGGCCCGCATTGAGCGCCGCGATATTCGCTTCGGCAAGATTGGGATCCTTGGCGAATTTCGCCTTCAGCCACTCGATCAGCGGCTGGCGGTCGCGGTCGAACATCCACAGCGCAAGGCCGAGCGTCCACATATTCTTGCAGCGCAGCGCTTCCTTGTTGCCGAGCCCGAACGGCTTGACTGCATCCATCGTCGCCTGACTGATGTTGAGCTTCAGCAGCTGCCATTTCGCAAGGCTGCCATCCTCGAGCGGGTTGGCGTCATATTTCGCCTTGGCGAGATTGCGGTCGTTGAATTCGCCTTCGTCGGCGATGATCAGGCCGCCCAGCTTGAGCACGCCGACATTGGTCTTGAGCGCCGCAGGGTTCATCGCGACGAGCACGTCGGGGGCGTCGCCCGCGGTCGTGATCTCGCTCGACCCGAAATTGATCTGGAACGCCGAAACACCGAACAACGTCCCCTGCGGCGCGCGGATTTCGGCCGGAAAATCGGGGAAAGTCGCCAGGTCATTGCCCGCGAGCGCGGTCGAAAGCGTGAACTGACCACCGGTAAGCTGCATCCCGTCGCCGCTGTCGCCTGCGAAACGAACCACCACTGCGTCGGAAAGGGGGGACTGCCGATCTTCGGCCCGGTCCTCGACCACTGTCGCCATTTTCTGTTCTGCCTTTAGAGTCCTGCGAATTACCGGAATGGGCCTAGGCCCGTCTTTCGTCGCCCGCAATTCAGAAAAATTTGTGCGCTGCAAAGCGGATCGGCGCGCGCCTGCCGCAATCAGTTTCCAATTGCCATTGAATTATGCCGCCCGATGGCGAATAGCAGCGGCAACAACATAGCAAGGGATTTGACGGATGACCGACGGCACGACTCCTTATGTTCGCCCCGATGTGGCGGCCTTTCTCGCCTTCCTCAATGCCCAGGAAGGCCCCAAGATGGAAGAGATGCCGCCCGAGGCGGGGCGTGAAATGATGCGCGTGATGGGACAGATGGCCGACGTGCCGCGCGGGGCAATCGCCAAGGTCGAGGATCGCACCATCCCCGGGCCCGCCGGCGAGATCCCGATCCGCATCTATGATAGCCGTCCCGATCGCGAGCCCGGACCGGTCATGGTGTTCTATCATGGCGGCGGCTGGGTGATCGGCGATCTCGACACGCACGATCCCTATTGCGCCGAAGCGGCACGCCAGCTCGACATGCCGGTGATTGCCGTCGACTATCGCCTCGCTCCCGAACACCCCTTCCCGGCGGCGCCCGAGGATTGCGAAGCGGCGACGCGCTGGGTTGCCGAAAATATCCTTTGCACCGGGCTGGTCCTGTCGGGCGACAGCGCGGGCGGCAATCTGACCATCGCGACCGCGCTCGCGCTGCGCGATGCGCCAGCCGCGAAGCCGGTGGTCGCGATCCATCCGATCTATCCGGCGGTCACGACGCATCAGGATTGGCAAAGCTACCGCGATTTCAAGGATGGCTATCTGCTCACCGAAGGCGGCATGACCTGGTTCGGCGATCATTATGCCGCCGACCCTGCCGATCGCCGCGCGTCGCCGATCGATTTCGACGCCGCCGGCCTGCCCCCGACCCTGCTCGTCACCGCGGGACTCGATCCGCTGCGCGATCAAGGCCGCGCCTATGCCGGCAAGCTGATCGCCGCTGGCGTGCCGACCACATATCGCGAAGCTGCGGGCACCATCCACGGCTACATCTGTCTGGCGCAGGGCATCCCGAGCGCTAAGGACGACATCCGCGGCAATCTGACGGTCCTCAAGGCGATCGTCGCCGAAGCGACCGCATGATCGACCCCAGCGCCCTTCCCTATCGCCCCTGCGCCGGGGTGATGCTCGCCAATCGCCATGGCCGCGTCTTCGTCGGCCAGCGACTCGATTCGGCCGAGGACGCGTGGCAGATGCCGCAAGGTGGCATCGATCCCGGCGAGGATGCCGAAGATGCCGCAATCCGCGAACTCAGCGAGGAAACCGGCGTCCATGCCGGACTGGTCGATATCATCGCCCGCAGCAAGACCGAGCATTTCTACGACCTCCCCGACCATCTGATGGGCAGGATATGGGGCGGGAAATATCGCGGTCAGCGCCAGTCGTGGTTTTTGATGCGCTTTATGGGCGAGGATAGCGATGTCGATATCGCGACCCGGCATCAGGAGTTTCGCGCCTGGCGCTGGACCGAACTCGACGAACTCGAACGGCTGATCGTTCCGTTCAAGCGCCAGCTTTACCGCGCCGTCGTCGACGAATTCCGCCCGCTGGTCTGATCGCGCAGCGCGACGGCGGTGCGAAAGACGTCGGCGAACATCGCCGGCGTCAGTCGCCCGGTGTTCGTGTTGTAACGCGAGCAATGATAGCTATCGACCAGATGGCGCCCGCCGGGCAGGCGATGCACCGCGCCATGCGCGAAACGATAGGCGGCAAGCCGCCCGCCTACAGCGCGAACCGCCGCGTCATGCGCAATTCGGCCGAGTGCGATCAGCACCCTGACCCGTGGCAGCGCCGCGAGCTGTCCCTCGAAATAGGGTCGGCAGGCAGCGATTTCGGCGGGCGTCGGCTTGTTCTGCGGCGGCAGGCATTTGACGCTGTTGACGATGATCGTTCCGTCCAGGCGCAGCCCGTCGTCGATCCGCCCGTCATAGACGCCGCGGCTGAGCCCGAAGGCGGCGAGCGTTTCGAACAACAGGTCGCCCGCATAATCGCCGGTAAACGGCCGCCCGGTGCGGTTGGCGCCGTGCTTTCCCGGCGCGAGCCCGGCGATGGCGAGCCACGCATCGGGGTCGCCGAATGCATAGACGGGCGCGTTCCACCAATCGGGATGCTCGGCGCGACAGGCGTCGCGCAAGCCGGCGAGTCGCGGGCAGCGCAGGCAATCGCGCGGCGGCTCGGTAGCGGGCAAAGGACTGTCAATCTTCACCCCGCTGCGATAGGCGCATGGGCATGACCAGCGCAACGCCCGTCCCCCTCTATGCCATCGGCCTTGGTTCGAACCGCCGCCACGTCCGCTTCGGCGATCCGCGGCGCGTGTTGCTCGCCGCGCTCGCAGCGCTCGAAAGCGACGATATCGAACCCGTCGATGCGAGCCCGATCGTCGCCAGCGCGCCGCTCGGTCCATCGCGCCGCCGCTACGCCAATGCCGTTGCGCTCGTCGCCTCGCCGCTCAGCCCGCCCGAGATGCTTGATCGGCTGAAAGCCATCGAAGCTGCTTTCGGACGGCGGCGCGGCCAGCGCTGGGGCGCGCGCACGCTCGACCTCGACATATTGCTGTGGTCGGAGGGCGCATGGAGCGATGCGGCGCTCACCGTGCCGCACGCGGCAATGACCGCGCGCGATTTCGTGCTTGGTCCGCTCCGCATGATCGCACCCGCCTGGCGTCATCCACTCAGCGGTCAAAGCGTCCGCCAACTCGCCGCGCGTCTTTCGCGGGCAAAGCCGGTTGACCACGGCGCTTCGGCGCACTAGGGCGACGGCTCGCTTTCGCACACCGCCCCCCCGGCGGTCCGCGATGGGCCCTTAGCTCAGTCGGTAGAGCAACTGACTTTTAATCAGTAGGTCGCTGGTTCGAACCCAGCAGGGCTCACCATAACCGCCGAAATCGGCGGTTTACCTCAGGCGAAATGCAGCTTGCGATATTTGCCGCGGAAGTAGAGCAAGGGATCGCGGCGCGGTTCGAAAATCGCCTTCAGGACGCGGCCGACAAGAATGAAATGATCGCCGCCGGGATGCACCGCCTCGCGCGCGCATTCGAAACTGCTGAGCGATCCCGACAGCACCGGCGTACCGAATTCGCCGATCTCCCACCCCGTTGCCGCGAAGCGATCCTCGCCCTTGCCCGCGAAGCGGTTGGAGGTCGGCTGCTGGCCAATCTGGAGCACATTGACCGCGAAATGCCTGGCCTCGCGCAGCACTGCCGCGCTGCCGGCGTTGTTCGCGATACAAACGAGGAGGAGCGGCGGGTCGAGCGATACCGAGGTGAAGCTGTTGGCGGTGAGGCCGATCGGCTGGCCTGCCGCGTCGATGGCGGTGACCACGGTAACGCCGGTCGCGAAGCAGCCGAGTGCGTCGCGAAAGGTCCGCGCGTCGGACCCAGCGCGATATTCGGGCCAGCCGCGCGGCGCGCGGCGCTCGAGAAAGTCGATCAGATGCGCGCCAAGCGCGTCGATCCGGTCTTCGGTGACGACCAGCGCGGCATCCTCCACCTCGACCAGTTCGCCGTCGGGAAGCTGGCCGACGAACGCCGCCGCCGAGGCGCGCGAGACGAGTTCGCTCATCGCGCCGCGGACATAGAGCGTCGGCAAGGCTATATTGGGGGCGATCCCGGAAAGCCGCTCGGTGACGGTAGCGGCGTCGAAGGCTTCGAACAGCCGGGCATCCCACACCGCCTGACCAGGCGCCCGGTTGGCCGCTTCACGCAGGCGGTCGCCGATGCGCTGCGCCATCGTTACATCGTCACTCACCGGCAGGTCGACGAGCACCAGCCCCGAGGCGAGCACCGCCGCGTCGCGCTCGAGCGCGGCAGCGGCGATCCATCCGCCCAAGGTCGAGGCGACAACGACCGGCCGCGTGCCGAGCTGTGCCAGCACCGCGCGCAGATCGCCGACCAACGCATCGAAATCATAGCGCCCATCCTCGGGCCACTCGCTACCGCCATGACCCCGAAGGTCGAGGCTGATGACGCGGCGGCCGGCCTGTTCGAGCGCGTCGGCGACATTCGACCAGATCGCGCGCGTCTGCCCGGCACCGTGCAGCAGCAGCACCGCCGGATCATTATCCGATCCGATAACGTCGGCTTCGAGGCGGATTCCCGCGAAGCCCTGATAATGAACGATGCTCATGCCGTGAAAATCTCTTTCGTCCGGTGCCGCGGCGGCGACCGGTCGGGCATGATTATTTTCGCTTGTTGATGCAAGTCAAAGTCGGGGAACCGCACCATTGCCAAAAGTGGATGGCAGGTTCCGGTGATCGAACCTGCATTCGCGGCAACCCTGCACCAGTTGCCACCCAGATCACCTCCCCCAACTGCCCTGCCGGCGTCCCACCGGCGGGGCATTTCTTTGGGAAGGCCGTTCAGGCGCGAAACCCGGCCAGTCGCTGATCGAGGACAGCCTCCGCCTCGGCAATGATACGGTCGATCAATTCCCGGCAGCTCGGAATATCGTGGATAAGGCCCTGGACCATCCCGGCCCAGAATACCCCCTTCGTCAGATCCCCCGTTTCGAGGAGTTCGCGGCCGGCCTTGCCGTTGACCAGTTCGGCGACGTCGGCAAAGGTCGCATCGGGCTGGGCAAGGCGGCGCACCACCTCCTCCGACACTGCGCTCTTGCCGACGCGCGCGGTGTTCTTGAGGCTGCGGAAGATCAGGAAGCTGCCGCGCTCGTCATTGTCGACATAGGCCTGCTTCACATTGTCGTGGATCGGCGCTTCCTTGGTCGCGCAGAAGCGCGTCCCCATGTTGATGCCTTCGGCGCCGAGCGACAGCGCTGCGACCAGCCCGCGCCCGTCGCCGAAACCACCCGACGCCAGCATCGGGATCCTCACCTTGTCGGCGGCGGCCGGGATCAGGATCAGCCCCGGAATATCGTCCTCGCCGGGATGGCCCGCACATTCGAAGCCGTCGATCGAGATGATGTCGCAGCCCGCTTTTTCGGCCGACAGCGCATGACGCACGGCGGTGCATTTGTGGAGGATGGTAACGCCATGGGGCTTGAGCATTTCCCATATCTCGCGCACCGCCTGGGTGCCCGCCGTTTCGACGATCTTGACGCCGCCGTCGATGATAGCCTGCGCATAGGCCTTGTAATCGGGGGCGTTGATCGTCGGAAAGACCGTCATGTTCACGCCGAAGGGCTTGTCGGTCATCGACCGGCAGCGTTCGATTTCCTCGCGCAGAGCGTCAGGGCTTGGCTGGGTCAGTGCTGTGAGGATGCCGAGGCCGCCGGCGTTCGACACAGCGCTTGCCAGTTCGGCATAGCCGACGCTCTGCATGCCGCCCTGCACGATCGGATGCTCGATACCCAGCATTTCGGTGATGCGCGTCTTGAAAGCCATGGTCCATCCTTCCCTTCTGTCTCTGCCGTTACGGCACCGTTGCTTCTCCCTTGAATTAACTTGACGCTTACGTCAACGTCGGGTTGAGAGACGATATAGTTAGACAGCGAAGGGAATCGGAATGGCGGCGACGCACCAAGGCATATCGGATCAGGCGCTGGCGATCGCAGCCAAGGTCGAGGCCTTCGTCCGCGAGACGGTGGTCCCCTATGAGAAAGACCCGCGCCGCGACCATCATGGCGCACCGACCGACGAGCTGGTGATGGAAATGCGTGAGCATGCGCGGGCCGCGGGCGTGCTGACGCCGCACATCCTGTCCGATGGCAGCCACCTCAATCAGCGCGAGACGGCGGTCGTCCTCATCAAGTCGGGGCTTTCGCCGCTCGGTCCGCTCGCGTGCAACACGATGGCGCCCGACGAAGGCAATATGTATCTTCTCGGCAAGGAAGGCAGCCCCGAGCTCAAGGAACGGTTCCTCAAGCCGATGGTCGAGGGCCGCGTCCGATCGGCCTTTTTCATGACCGAACCCGCCGAAGAAGGCGGTGCGGGGTCCGATCCGTCGATGATGAAAACGACCTGCCGCCCCGACGGCAATCATTGGGTCGTGAACGGCCGCAAGACCTTCATCACCGGCGCGGAAGGCGCGCGCGTCGGCATTGTCATGGCGAAGGCCAAAGAAGGCGCGTGCATGTTCCTCGTCGACCTGCCCGATCCGGCGATCCGCATCGACGAGATTCCTAACACGATCGACAGTTCGATGCCTGGCGGGCACGCGACGCTGACCATCGACAATCTGCGTATCCCCGCCGATCAGATGCTGGGTGAGGCGGGCGAAGGCTTTCGCTACGCGCAGGTCCGCCTGTCCCCCGCCCGGCTGTCGCACTGCATGCGCTGGCTCGGCTGCTGCATTCGCGCGCACGAAATCGCGACCGACTATGCCAACCGGCGCGAAGCCTTTGGCAAGCCGCTGATCGAGCATGAAGGCGTCGGCTTCATGCTCGCCGAGAATATGATCGATCTGAAGCAGGCCGAACTGATGATCGACTGGTGCGCCGGCGTTCTCGACACCGGTTCGCTCGGCACGGTCGAAAGCTCGATGGCAAAGGTGGCGGTCTCCGAAGCCCTGATGCGGATCGCCGACCGCTGCGTTCAGGTGATGGGCGGGACCGGCGTCACCAATCGCACGATCGTCGAACAGGTGTTCCGCGAAGTACGCGCCTTCCGCATCTACGACGGTCCGACCGAGGTCCACAAATGGAGCCTTGCCAAGAAGATCCGCCGCGACTGGAAGGCCGGACGCACCTGACGCCCCTGCCAGTTGCGCTTTGCCGCCCGATCCTTCAGCCGTAGCGTCAAAACGACTTGACGTTTACGTTAACGTCCGGATGATGGGTGAAGACATAAAGGGTAGAGGACTCGGACCGATGTCGATTTTGTACGACGAAGGACAACAGGCGATCGCCACCGAATCGCGCCGCATATTGGAAGCGCGCGTGCACAAGGACGATCTGCTCCCGCTGCTCCAGACGAGCGGGCGCTATCACGAAGCTTTCTGGGCCACCGCGAAAGAACAGGGCTGGACCGCACTGGCCTTGCCTGAAGCCTATGACGGCCTTGCGCTCGGCCTCGTCGAACTCGGGCTGATCGCACACCAGGCGGGCCGCACGCTCAGCGGCGCGCCCTTTTTGACTTCAAATTTCGGTGCGGCAAAAGCGATCGAGCTATACGGCAGCGATGATCAGAAACAGCGCTGGCTACCCGGCCTGGCAAGCGGGGACGTCATCGGGGCGGTCGCGATTGCATCGGGGCCTGACGCCCTGCCCGCCCATCCCAAGGTCACGCTGACCGAGGACCGGCTCGATGGGGTGAAGGACGGCGTTTCGGGCGCATTACATGCCGACGTCGCCATTGTCTTCGCCAATGGCCCGGGTATGCCGGTCCTCGCGTTGGTCGATCTTGCCAAGGTCCAAAAGACGGCGATCGACAGCTTCGACAACAGCCGTTGCCTCGCCGACCTGCATTTTGCCGATACGCCCGCTGAGACGCTCGTCAGCGGGAGCGCCGCGCGCGCGGCGGCGCTGCACATCCTGGCATTGCAGGCCGTCATCACCGCGCATGAGCAGACGGGCGGCGCCGAGGCGCTGATGGAAATCGCGCGCGACTATGCCGTGACGCGCAAGGCCTTCGGGCAGCCCATCGGCGCCTTCCAGTCGATCAAGCACCGCATCGCCGAACTCTACGGCCTCGTCGAACTCGCGCGCGCCAATTGCATCCACGCGGCCTCGCGCGAGGGGCAGAACGACTTCGTGACGGCGGCGGCCGCGGCGCGGCTTTCGGCGACCGAAGCCTATGACACCGCCGCGCGCGATTGCGTGCAGATCCACGGCGGCATCGGCGTGACCTGGGAAATCGGCCTGCACCTTCATATGCGCCGCGCTCGCACCCTGGCGCTCGAACAGGGAAGCAGCCTGTTCTGGGAAGATATATTGGTCGATCGCCTGGCAGGAGAAGCAGCATGAGCGATCTCGAAGCCTATCGCGCGAAGGCCGCGGCCTGGTGCGAATCCGTCGCGCCAACGTTCGGCAAGGCGGCCCGCAAGGGCCTGAGCGTCGAAGAGGATCTCGCGCTCGGACGCCGCTATCAAAAGGCGAAATTCGATGCGGGCTTCGCCGGCATCAACTGGCCTACCGACCTCGGCGGACAGGGCCTTGGCCATATCGAGAAGATCACCTTCGAAGCCGAGGAGATGAAGCACGGCTTCCCCAACGTCTATTTCGGCATCTCGCTCGGCATGCCGGTGCCGGTGCTGATGCAGTTCGGCTCCGACCGCGAATTTGTGAAGGAGCGCGTGCTCAAGGCGCTGCAGGGCGAAGAAATCTGGTGCCAGCTCTTCTCCGAACCATCGGGCGGCACCGATCTTGCCGGCCTGCGCGCGCGCGCCGAAACCGATGGCAACGGATGGAAGATCAACGGTCAAAAGGTCTGGACGAGCTGGGCGCAATATAGCGACTATGGCGTCATCGTCGTGCGCACCGACCCGACCGTCGCCAAGCACAAGGGCCTTACCTATTTCTGGGTCGACATGAAGGCGCCCGGCGTCACCGTGCGCCCGATCAAGCTCGCCGGCGGCGACAGCCACGTCAACGAAGTCTTCTTCGACGATGTGAAGATCAGCGACGACCACCGCATGTCTCCGGTCGGCGGCGGCTTCTCGGTCGCGCTCGCGACCCTGATGATCGAACGCTATGTCGCAACCGACAGCGCCGGATTCGGCCCGCACCTCGACCTGTTCGTCGATCTGGCGAAAGACCTGATGATCAATGGCCGACCGGCGATCGAGGATGGCCGAATCCGGCAGCAGATCGCCCGCAACTATGCGATGCGTTCGGGGCTCGATTCGATCAATGTCCGCGCACGATTGATGATGCAGGCGGGCATGACGCCTGGCCCCGAAGGCTCGCTCAACAAGCTGGTCGCGGTGCGCTCGCGCCAGAAGCTGTCCGAACTCGCGATCGACCTGCAGGGCGTCGGCGGCTTCCACTTCGACGAGCATGCCTCGCCCAAGGACGATTGGGCAGCGAGCTGGATCAACGCGCCGACCGGCCGCATCGCCGGCGGATCGGACGAAACGCTGCTCAACACGATCGCCGAGCGCATCCTCGGCCTGCCGCAAGACCATCGCCCCGACAAGGGCGTCCCCTTCAACCAGATTCCAGCCTGAGGAGCCTCCCCATGAAACTCGATTCCTCGACCGCGGCCGTTGTCACGGGCGGCGCGTCCGGTCTTGGCCGCGCAACCGCCGAAGCGCTTGCCGCCGCGGGTGTGAAGGTCGCGATCTTCGATATCAACGACGCGCTGGGCGAAGAGGTGGCGCAATCGATCGGCGGCCTGTTCGTCCATGTCGATATCACCGACGAACAGTCGGTTCTCGACGGCTTTGCCAAGGCGCACGCCGCTCATGGTCAGGAGCGCATCGCGGTCCACTGCGCGATGACGTCGCGCCGCGGCAAGACGCTCGCCTATGACAAGGAAACGGGCAAATTTCGCCGGACCCCGACCGCGGATTATGAATATGGTGTCGCGGGCATATTGACCGCAAGCTACCGCATCGGATCGATCGCGGCCGAAGGCATGGCGACATTGCCCGAACTGGAAGACGGCGAACGCGGCGCAATCATCTTCACCGCCTCGGTCGCGGCGCAGGACGCACAGATCGGTCAGGTCATCTACGGGTCGGCCAAGGCCGGGGTAAACGGCCTCGTCCTGCCGATGGCGCGCGATCTGATGGACCTCGGCATCCGGGTCAATTCGATCATGCCCGGCGTGTTCGGTACGCCGCTGCTCGGCAATATGAACCCCAAGGTCAAGGAAAGCCTCGAAGCGTCGGTCCCCTTCCCCAAGCGGCTCGGCAAGGCCGAGGAATATGCCAGCCTGGCGATGGAAATGATCCGCAACACCTATTTCAACGGCCAGGCCGTCCGCCTCGACGGCGCGATCCGCATGGCCCCTCGGTAAACCTCGGGGGCGGCCGCACGGCCCCGCGTCAAGACTTTCAAAAAAAGGAACATCATCATGGCCGAAGCCTATATCATTGACGCCGTCCGCACCCCGCGCGGGATCGGCAAGCCCGGCAAGGGCGCGCTGTCGCATCTTCACCCACAGCATCTCGCCGCGACCGTCCTCGCCGCGATCCGCGACCGCAATCATCTCGACACGGCAACGGTCGACGATATCGTCTGGTCGACCTCGTCGCAGAACGGCAAGCAGGGCGGCGACCTTGGCCGCATGGCGGCGCTGTCGGCGGGGTACGACACCAAGGCCAGCGGAACGACGCTCGACCGCTTCTGTGGCGGCGGCATCAGCTCGGTCAATTTCGCCGCGGCGAGCGTGATGAGCGGCATGGAAGATTGCGTCATCGCCGGCGGTACCGAGATGATGAGCTACACCACCGCCTTTGCCGCCGAGCAGGCGAACGCAGGGCTGCCGCCGCGCCTGATGGGATCGGGCCATGACGCGCTCGACGAAATCCACCCGCAGTCGCACCAGGGCATCTGCGGCGACGCGATCGCGACGATCGAAGGCATCAGCCGCGAAGCGCTCGACGCGCTCGCGCTCGTCAGCCAACAGCGCGCCGACAGGGCGATCAAGGAAGGCCGCTTCAACAAGTCGGTCGTGCCCGTCCTCAACCCCGACGGCAGCGTTGCGCTGGACCATGAAGAGTTCCCGCGCCCCGAAACCACCGCGGAGGGCCTTGCGTCACTCAAGCCCAGCTTTGCCGCGCTCGCCGATTTCGACATGGGCGGCGGCTTCACCTTCCGCAAGCAGATCAACCGCCGCTATCCCGACCTTGAAATCCAGCATTTCCATCATGCAGGCAATTCGTCGGGCGTTGTCGACGGCGCCGCCGCGATTTTGCTGACATCCAAGGATTATGCCGACAAGTTTGGCCTGAAGCCCCGCGCCCGCGTCGTCGCCTATGCCAATATCGGCGACGATCCGACGCTGATGCTCAACGCCCCGGTTCCGGCGGCCAGGAAGGTGCTCGAAAAAGCGGGACTGACCAAGGACGACATCGACGTCTGGGAAATCAACGAAGCCTTTTCGGTGGTCGCCGAAAAGTTCATCCGTGACCTCGACCTCGATCGCGAAAAGGTGAACATCAATGGCGGCGCGATGGCGCTCGGTCATCCGATCGGCGCGACCGGTTCGATCCTGATCGGCACCGCGCTCGACGAACTCGAACGCTCGGGTGGCCGCTATGGCCTCGTCACCATGTGCGCCGCGGGCGGCATGGCACCGGCCATCATCATCGAACGCATCTAAGACAATCGTCGTCATTGCGACCCCGGCGAAAGCCGGGGAGAAGCAATTCAGGGCGGTTTACGCCCCCCTGGATTGCCGCGTCCCCCGGATCAAGTCCGGGGTCCTCGCAATGACGATGCAGGCATGGGAGACACGACATGGCCGGACCCCTCAAGGGCATCAGGATCATCGAATTTGCGGGGATCGGTCCCGGCCCCTATTGCGGGATGATGCTCGCCGACCATGGTGCGGAGGTGATCCGCATCGATCGTCCCGGCGGCTTCATGGACCCGCGCGATCCGCTGTCGCGCAACCGCACCTCGATCACGCTCGACATGAAAAATCCCGATGCGGTCGCGATCGCGCGCGATCTGGGCAAGAGCGCCGACGGCATCATCGAGGGTTATCGTCCCGGCGTCATGGAGCGGCTGGGGCTCGGCCCCGATGTGCTGCTCGCCGACAATCCCAGGCTTGTTTACGGACGGATGACCGGCTGGGGCCAATATGGCCCCTATTCGCAGGCGGCCGGACACGACATCAACTATATCGCGCTGTCGGGCGTCCTCCATACCGTTGGCCGCGCGGGGGAAAAGCCGGTGCCGCCAGTCAATTATGTGGGCGATTTCGGCGGCGGCGGCATGATGCTGGCCTTCGGCATGGCAAGCGCGCTGCTGCACGCCGCGAAGACCGGCGAGGGTCAGGTCATCGACTGCGCGATGACCGACGGGTCGGCATTGCTCGCGGGGATGAGCTGGGGCTTTTATGCCATGGGCCGGCTGCGCGACGAGCCGGGGGTGAACATGCTCGATACCGGCGCCCATTTCTACGACACCTATGCCTGCGCCGACGGCAAGTTCATCTCGATCGGCTCCATCGAGCCACAATTCTATGCCTTGCTGCGCGAAAAGACCGGACTCGACGCCGATCCCGCCTTCGATGCGCAGATGGACCCGTCGCAGTGGGGACCGCTCAAGGACAAGCTGACCGCGTTGTTCGCGACCAAGACGCGCGACGAATGGTGTGCGCTGATGGAAATGACCGACGTGTGCTTTGCCCCCGTCCTCTCGCTCGCCGAGGCGCCGCAGCATCCGCACAATGTCGAGCGCGAAACCTTCCTCTCGGTCGGGGGCGCCACCCAGCCCGCCCCCGCTCCGCGCTATTCGGCGACGAAGGCCGACACGCCGCGTCCCGCTCCGGCGGTGGGCGCAGACGGAGACGCGGTGCTTGCCGCGCTCGGCTACGACGCCGAGCGGATCGCCGCGCTGCGCAGCGGAGGCGCGGTCCGCTGAACCGATGCGGCGACCGGGCGCCGATCCGCGCCCGGCAACGCCATCTGCAACTTGCCAGAACAGACCGCGGGGCATAGCCTGTGCGCGGTACAGGAGACGTGATGATGGGCGAATTTCTGAGTGTCGAGCGGCGGGGAAAGATCGCCATCCTGACGATGATCAAGCCCGAGAGCATGAACGCGATCGGCACCCATGCCGACTGCGACGATATCGTCGACACGCTTCGCACGCTGGGCGAGGATCGCAGCGTCAGCGCGATCATCCTGACGGGCAGCGGCAAGGCATTCAGCGCCGGCGGCAACCTCAAGTCGATGCAGGATCGCAAGGGGATCGGCGTGCTCGATCAGCCCGATTCGACCCGCGCCAATTACCGCCGCGGCGTGCAGGCGGTAATCCGCGCGCTGATGGACTGCGAAATCCCGATGATCGCCGCGGTCAACGGCCATGCCGTCGGCCTTGGCTGCGACCTTGCCTGCACCTGCGACATTCGTATCGCGGCGGAGAGCGCCAAATTCGCCTGCAGCTTCATCAAGGTCGGCATCGTCCCCGGCGACGGTGGTGCCTGGCTTCTCCAGCGCGTGCTCGGCTATCCGCGCGCGGCCGAACTCTTCCTGACCGGCGACCGTTTCGATGCGCAGATGGCAAAGGACTATGGGCTTGTCACCGAAGTCGTCCCCGACGCCGAACTGCTCGACCGCGCAGTGGCGATCGCCGAGCGCATCGTGTGCAACCCGCCGCGCGCGCTGCGCCTTACCAAGCGGCTGCTCCGCGAGGCGCAGCACAGCCGGATGAGCGACATCCTCGAACTCAGCGCCGCCTATCAGGCGATCGTCCACGAAACCGCCGACAACCGCGAGGCGATCAACGCCTTCGTCGAAAAGCGCCCACCCGTCTTTACCGGAGAATAGTTATGATCGCCGACCGCGTCCTGCCGCTTTCGGGCATCCACAATTTCCGCGACTATGGCGGCTATGCGGTCGAGGATGGCGGACGGCTGCGGCAGGGCCTGCTCTGGCGTTCGGCACACCATGAACAGGCGACCGACGCGGATCTGGGCGCGGTCGATGCGCTGGGCCTCGAAACCGTGATCGACCTGCGCGGCGACGACGAGCGCGAAATGCATCCCTGTCGCCGCTCCGACAATTTTTCGGCGCGCGTCCTGTTTGCGGGCGGCGTCACCGCCGGCCTGGCACCGCATCTTCAGGCGGCGGGCGGCGCGATCGATGTCGAGACGGCACGCGCGCGAATGATCGACACCTATGCCAGCATGCCCTATCGCTCGGCGCTCGTCGCGACGCTGCGCCTCTATCTGGCGGCGCTCGCCGAATATGACGCGCCCAGCCTGGTGCACTGCGTCGCCGGCAAGGACCGCACCGGCTTTGCGGTCGCGATCGTCCACCGGCTCGTCGGCGTGCACGAGGATGACCTGATGCACGACTATCTGCTCACCAACACGGCGGGTAAGATCGAGGAACGCATCGCGCAGGGTGCCGCACACATCCGTGCCCGCTATGGCGCCGAGATTAAGGACGAGGCGGTGCGCGCGCTGATGTCGGTCAATCCCGCCTATCTCGACGCCGCGCTGGCGACGGTGCGCCGCGATCATGGCGATATTCCGAGCTATGCCGAGGCGGTGCTGAATTTCACCCCCGCGATGCGCGAAGCCCTGATCGACAAGCTGGTCGTATAGTCCCTTTCCCCAAGGGCGGATTATTCGCCCTTCACCAGCACGCCGCCCTTCACGACCGCGGCCACATGCTCAAGCCGGGTCATATCGGTGAGCGGGTCGCCATCGACCGCGATGATGTCGGCGTAGCGACCGACCGCGATCGCGCCGAGGTCGTTCGTCATGTCGAGCGCTTCGGCGCCGCTGACCGTCGCGGCGCGGATCGCCTGGAGCGGGGTCATCCCCCACTCGACCATCTTTGCGAACTGCTTGCCGTTATCGCCGTGCGGATAGACGCCGGCATCGGTGCCGAACAGCATCCGCACCCCCGCCTTCACAGCGCGCTGGAAGGTCTGGCGCTGGGCAAGGCCGATCGCCTTTTCCTTGTCGAGGCTTTCCTGTTCGGTGCCGTTGGCGGTCCCGGTCGCCAGGATATAATCGTCGTTATAGATATCCATGTCGAACCAGGTCTTGTGCTCAATGGCGAGCTTGATCGCCGCATCGCTCGCAAGGCTGGCATGTTCGATCGTGTCGATGCCGGCAAGGATCGCAGTCTTGATTCCGTCGTCGCCATGCGCGTGGGCCGCGACCTTCAACCCCAGCATATGGGCCTCGTCGGCAATCGCCTTCATCTCGTCGAAGGTCAGTTGCTGTGCGCCGACGCTGTCGCCGAGCGAAAAGACGCCGCCGGTCGCGCAGATCTTGATGACGCGCGCGCCATATTTGTGCAGCCAGCGCACCTTCGCGCGCGCCTCTTCGGGGCTGTCGATCACCGACGCCTCCTTGCGGTCCATCGAGGGCGGCAGCCCGCCGCTGTCGCAATGGCCGCCGGTCGCCCCGATCGCCCACCCCGCCGGAATGATGCGCGGCCCCTGAATGAAACCGCCCTCGATCGCCTGCTTCAGCCCGACGTCCTCGAAATCGGCCGAGCCGACATTGCGCACGGTGGTGAAGCCCGCGTCGAGCACTTTCTTCGCGTTGGCGACGCCGACGACGGTCCAGAAGCTGTCGGTGTAGCGCAGTCCCTGATAGCCGCCGACTTCGGCGAGCGAGGTCAGATGGACGTGCATGTCGATGAGGCCGGGCAAGAGGGTGCGATCACCGAGGTCGATCTGCCGGACGTCGGAGCCCCAGCGCACGGTGCGCGCATCGGCGATGCCAGTAATGCGGCCGTCGGGCCCGACGAAGATCGCGGGATGCTCGACGGTCTTGCCGGTCAGCACGTCGAGATAGCGCGCCGCAGTAATCACCGTCTTCTGCGGCGCCGCCGCGTCCTGCGCCGATGCCGTACCAACGGTAAAAAGCGCCGCCGCGCCGATCGCGGTTCCCCGCAGAAAACTGCCGAACTTCACACTGGATTGCATCGCGCGTCCACCCTCTGTTGCTGCCCGCAGACTTGATGGCAAAAGGCGTCCGTGTAGGACAGCGAAAATTGCGTCAGGCGGCGATTTTATGCTGCGCAAGATAGGCATAGTCGGCGCGGCACGCGTCCGCGACGGCCTGGGCCTCGGGCAACAGCGGCGCCGCCGGATTGTCGGGCGCACCGAAGCCGGTGCTGGCGGCGACCGCATCATACCAATGCGAGGCCCATATGCCGTCGGTGGCGTGGATTCCGGGTTGCCACCGCAACATGGCGGCATCCCAGTCGATGCCGAGCGCTGCGCACAATTTCTGCAGCATCGCCTCCGGATCGCGCAATATGTCGGCGCTGTCGATCACCGGCGGCGCATGGCCGAGCCGGTCGGCCTCGCGGTCGAAAAACTCGACCTGACGCGCGGTGCCGAGATGGTCGGGGCGGACCATCACGCGCTTGGCGGCATAGCTCGCGACGACGCGCGCCGGGTCGCGGATCAGGAAGGCGTGGCGAAGACCGGGCAGATCGTGATGCGCAATTGGGCCGACCATATGGTGCGCCATATGCTTCTGATACCAGATCGGCGTGGCGGCAGGATTCGGCCCCGACAGGGTGCGCGCGACGCTGCGCCAATCGCAGTCCATCGACGCCATGACCTGCTCCATCATCGGCTGCGGGTCGCCGGTTTGCCGCAGATAGGCACCGTAAAAGGGTTCGTCGGTGACGAAGCTGTCGGCTCGGCTGCCGAAACTGCGCATCATCGCGGTCGACAGGTTTCGTGGCCCCGACCACATGGCGATGCGGATGCAATCGGTCACGGCCGTCCCCGTGCCGCGATATCGGCCTCGATCAGCGCGCGATAGAGGCCCTGCAGGCGCTCGACCATCGGCCCGCGACCCTCGGTCAGCGTGCGCCCGTCGATCGTGTGCGCAGGCACGACGCCCGCAAAGGTGCCGGTCACGAACGCCTCGTCGGCGCCATAGACATCGGTCAGCGAGAAGTTCCGTTCATGGACCGCTATTCCGTTGTCGCGGCAGATGCGGATCACGTTGCCGCGCGTGATCCCGCCCAGGCAATAATCGCCGGTCGACGTCCACACCTCGCCCTTGCGGACGATGAAGAAATGGGTCGAATTGCAGGTCGCGACGAAGCCGTGCGGATCGAGCATCAGCCCTTCGTCGGCGCCGGCCTGCGCCGCCTGGATGCAGGCCGTGATGCAGTTGAGCTTGGAATGCGAATTGAGCTTCGGGTCCTGCACCGCGGGATCGCCGCGGCGGACATGGACGGTAAAGAGCGACAGCCCCTTTTCAACCGTCGCGGGCAGCGGATCCTTATGTTCGGCAATGATGACGATCGTCGCGGGCGAGACGATCACGCGCGGATCCTGATAGGGGGTCGAGCGGATACCGCGCGTCACCATCAAGCGGATATGGCACGCGTCCATCCGGTTGGCATCGATCGTGTCATAGAGCCGCCGTTCGAGAGCTTCGCGCGAAATCCCGATGTCCATCGCGATCGCCTTTGCGCCCTCCCACAGCCGATCGAGATGCTGGTCGAGAAACGCCATGCGGCCGCGGTGGACGCGGATACCCTCCCACACCCCGTCACCGAGCATGAAGCCGCTGTCAAAGACCGACACGCTGGCTTCGGCGCGCGGAACGAGCGCGCCGTTGACGTTGATTAGGATCGCGTCGTTGCGCGGATCGGGGACGAAGTCATGCGTGCCGTGTGCCATCGCCCCACCCTAGCTGCTTGGCCGGCGCTGTCGAGCGGTCATGCCGGCCCGGCGCGCTCCGGTTGCGCCCACCACGCCGCCGTCAGCGCGAAGGCTGCGCCAAGCAGCGTGCCGCCGACGATATCGCTCGGCCAATGCACGCCGAGCATGATGCGCGACAGGCCGGTAAAGCCGATCATCAGCACCGCGAGGGTCCATGTCGCCCGCCGCCATTGCACTGGCGCGAGCAGCGCCAGCGTCAGGTAGAGCGCCGCTGCACTGGTGGCGTGGCCGCTCGGATAGGAGGCGCTGCTGACATGATCGAGATGGGCGATCAGGTCGGGGCGCGGGCGGTCGAAGGCCGCCTTGAGCAGGCTCGACGCAATGTTGGCGAACAGCACTGCGGCCACGATCGCGAGCGCCGGACGCCGCCCGCCCCAATAGCGCACCGCCGCCGCGATCAGGCCGACCAGTACCCAACGCGGCGTGCCGCCGCCGATCCAGCTTATCGCCTGCATGAAGGCGATCAGTGGTGCGGGACCGGCGCCGTCGGGCCACGTAAGATGCCGCGCGATCGCGGCGTCGAGGGCCGCGCCATAATCGGCGCGGGTCAGCAGGCCGAGCATCAGCATCGCGACAGCAAGCATCACGACGATGACCGCCCTGTTCCGCAAGCGCGTCGGTGGTTGCGCCACGATCAGGTTTGCCTCATCCGGTCGGCGGCGGGCTTGCGCCATGCCTCGAGATAGGCGGCAAAACGGCGCAGTTGCTCGGTGCCGCCGTCGACGTCATTGTCCATCAGCCGCAGCACGCCCGGCCCCTGATCGGTGCGATAGGCGAGATAGAGTCCGTGCCGGAAACGCGCCCCCAATCCAACCGATACGGAGAGGTCGCCCGGAAGGCGATCGGCGCGGTCGATGAGAAGCTGCGTGATGTCGTGCGCATCGACCGACCCGATCCCGGCATCGTGCAGCAGATCGGAATAGAGGCGCCCGTTCTCGATCCTGGCCGCAACGCGCGCCGTGGCCGCCCGCCCCCCATGTCGCGCCGCATAGAAGAGGCAGCCGCATCCGCCCCCGATCAGCACGATCATATGCAACGGTACCAACGGATCGCGCCGCGGCGCCGGCGCCGGCCACAAGCCGCCGGCGAGAGGCACTGTCGGCGGCGGCGGGGCGTGGGCGTCGTCGTACATCAACCCGGCCACAAGGAAAGCCGCAACGGCAAGGCAAGGAAGAGAAGGGCCTTCCCGCTATTGCCGCCGCGCGCATAGCGAAGGATCGACGGGTTCAAGCGCAATCAGATATGCAGCGCCCGCCCATAGGCGCCAAGCACCGCTTCGTGCATCGTCTCGCTGATCGTCGGGTGCGGATAGACGGTGTGCATGAAATCCTGTTCGACCAGCTCGGCGGTCTTGCCGACGGTATAGCCCTGGATCATTTCGGTCACTTCGGCGCCGACCATATGCGCGCCGAGCAGTTCGCCGGTCTTGGCGTCGAACACGGTCTTCACGAACCCCTCGACCTCGCCGAGCGCGATCGCCTTGCCGTTGCCGATGAAGGGGAAATTGCCGACCTTGACGTCATAGCCCGCTTCCTTGGCCTTCGCCTCGGTCAGCCCGACGCTCGCGATCTGCGGGTGGCAATAGGTGCAGCCGGGGATGTTCTTCGCGTCCATCGGATGCGGGTGCGCGTCCTTGTTGCCCAGTTCCTTCGCAATCGCCTCGGCCGCGATCACGCCTTCGTGGCTGGCCTTGTGCGCGAGCCACGGCGGCGCGGTGACATCCCCGATAGCCCACAGGCCCGGGACGTTGGTGCGGCAATAGGGATCGGTGTCGATATGCCCCTTCGTCGTTTTGACGCCGAGCGCTTCGAGGCCGATATTTTCGGTGTTGGGAACGATGCCGATGGCGACGATCGCGTGGCTGTAGTCGCCCGCCTGAACCTTGCCGTCCTTCGTCTTGATCTTCGCCGAAACGCCGCTCGCGGTCGCTTTCAACTCCTCGACGCCGGCGCCGGTCAGGATCGTCATGCCCTGCTTCTTCAGCGATTTTTCGAGGAAGCTCGACACGTCGGCATCCTCGACAGGGACGATGCGGTCGAGCATTTCGACGACCGTCACCTCGGCCCCCATATCGTTGTAGAAGCTCGCGAATTCGATCCCGATGGCGCCCGATCCGATGACGAGCAGCTTCTTGGGCATTTCGGCCGGGGTCATCGCATGGCGATAGGTCCAGATGCGCTTGCCGTCGGCGGGCGCGAAAGGCAGGTCGCGCGCGCGGGCGCCGGTCGCGACGATGATATGCTTGGCGGTCAGCGTTTCCGTTCCCTTCTCGCCCTTTACCTCGACCTTGCCTGCGCCGGCGAGCGTGCCGTCGCCCATATGAACCGCGATCTTGTTCTTTTTCATCAGGTGCGTGACGCCCTGATTGAGCTGCTTCGCGACGCCGCGCGACCGCTTCACCACCGCATCGAGATCGGCGCTGATGCTGGCGGCGGCGAGGCCATAATCCTTGGCGTGGCTCATATAGTGAAAGATCTCGGCCGAGCGCAGCAGCGCCTTGGTCGGGATGCAGCCCCAGTTGAGGCAGATGCCGCCCAGATTCTCGCGCTCGACGATCGCGGTCTTCAACCCGAGCTGCGCCGCGCGGATCGCCGCGACATAACCGCCGGGGCCGGAGCCGAGAACGATGAGGTCGTAGTTGGTGTCGGCCAAGCGACTATTCCTTTCCGCGAAACTTGTTCATTGAAATTTTGCCCAAATGCCCATGCCGATTGCCGGAACGAGCCAGAGGCAGGACATTATAATGATGGGAAGGCTGGCTTCCATTTTTCGAAGGCGAAGACCAAGCACCGCCGCCCCGACACCCCAGAGACCGATCAGCAGGATCCAAGGCTTCCAGCGCTCGCCGCCTGCCTCGCCGAACATTGCTGGCGACACCACCATCAGCGCGACCAGAGTACCCGCGCCGAAAAAAGCCAGCAACAGCCCTAAGGGCGGACTGTCGCGAACCGAGATACTGGCTAAGTCCGGTCTCTTCTGGCTGCATCAGGCGATTAGTCCCAGGGGGTTCTCCACCAGTTCCTTAAAGGTCTTCATCAACTGCGCGCCGTCTGCGCCATCGATGGCGCGGTGGTCGAAGCTGCCGGTGGCGGACATCACGGTCGCGATGGCGAGCGCGTCGTCGACCACATAAGGCCGCTTCTCGCCCGCGCCGATCGCCATGATCATGCCCTGCGGCGGGTTGATGACCGCCTCGAACTGCTTGATGCCGAACATGCCCATGTTCGACAGGCTGGCGGTGCCGCCCTGATATTCGTGCGGCTGGAGCTTGCCTTCCTTGGCGCGGCCCGCAAGTTCCTTCATCTCGGTCGAAATCTTGCTGACCGACTTGTCGTCGGCGCCGACGATGATCGGGGTGATCAGGCCAGCCGGCACGCTGACCGCGACCGAGATGTCGGCGCGTTCGTAGCTGATGAGCTGATCGCCGGCGAAGCTGACATTGCATTTCGGCACCTGGATCAGCGCCTTTGCCAGCGCCTTGATCAGCAGGTCGTTGACGCTGAGCTTGACGCCCTGCGGCTCGAGCGCCGCGTTGAGTTCGCCGCGCAGCTTGAGCAATTTGTCGAGCTGGACATCGACCGTCAGATAGATGTGCGGCACCTCTTGCTTCGACTGGGTCAGGCGGCGCGCGATGGTCTTGCGCATATTGCTGAGCTTTTCGGCGCTGTGCGGAATGTCGGTTTCGAACGGCTGCGCGGGGGCGGGCGCAGCGGCGGGCGCGGGGCTGGGCGCGGCCGCGCTTGCCGGGGCGGCGGTCGACGCAACAGCGCCTTCGAGGTCGGCCTTGACGATGCGGCCGCCGGGTCCGCTGCCGGTCAGCGCAGCGAGATCGATGCCCTTGTCGGCGGCGATGCGCTTGGCGAGCGGGCTCGCCTTGATCCGCTCGCCCTGCGCGGCAAGGGCCGGGGCGGCGGTCGGCGCCGGAGCGGGTGCAGCCGCGGGAGCAGGCGCGGGGTCGGGCTTGGCGGCGGGCGCCGGTGCAGGTGCAGGCGTAGGCGCAACCTTGGTGCTGCCCGCATCCTCGTCCTCACCGGCGATAACGGCGATCACGGTGCCGACCTTCACATTGTCGGTGCCTTCGGGGATCAGGATTTGCGCGATCGTGCCTTCATCGACCGCTTCGAATTCCATCGTCGCCTTGTCGGTTTCGATTTCGGCCAAAAGGTCACCTGACTGGACGCTGTCCCCCTCCTTCACCAGCCATTTGGCGAGGGTCCCTTCCTCCATCGTCGGCGAAAGGGCGGGCATCTTCAGTTCAATCGGCATCGTCGCTTTTGTCCCTGTCAGTCTCGCAGGCGCAGGCCTGCCGCTACGGATTCGTCCTCGTCATAAGCGCATCGCGGGTCAAGGTCTATCGGGCGGAACTTGCCTTTCATACGAATGTGACGCACTGTCCGCCCGCAAAAGGCATAGCGGGGGCCGGGGCATGCGCACCTATCTGGTGGTTATCGACGACAGTCCGGAGGCGACGCTGGCGCTGCGCTTTGCGGCGCGGCGCGCGGCGCGCACGGGCGGCGGCGTGATGGTGCTGGCAATCGTGCCGCCGCAGGATTTCGTGGCGTTCGGCGGCGTCCAGGCGACGATCGAGGCCGAAGCGCGCGAACATGCCGAAGAACTGGTCGCCGCCGCCGCCGATGCGATCGCGCAGGAAGCGAATGTGACGCCCCAGATCATGGTCAAATCGGGCAAGCCCGCCGAGATCGTGCGCGACGTGATCGGCGCGAACGACGAGATAGCGGCGCTCGTTCTTGCCACCGCCGCGAGCGGAGCGCCGGGCCCGCTGGTGGCGCATTTCACCGGGCACGACGCGGGAACGCTGCCATGCCCGGTGATGCTGGTTCCGGGCGCGATCGACCTCGCCCGGCTCGACGCGCTCAGTTAGGCCGCAGCAGCGCGCGGGAGCGCTGCTGCGCCCTTCGCTTCGAACAGCGCGAGTTCGAGAACGACAATCGCCTGCACGATCAGGATTGCAATGCCGGTCCAGCTCATCTGGCCCGCGAACATCGCCAGCACCGCAAAACTCGCCGCGACCCAGCCGAGATTGCCGATGGCGATCAGATTGGCGAGCGTGCGGCTCGGGTTCTTCTGCCCGGCAACGAGCAGCATCAGCGCCGCCGACGGCAACCCGATCCAGCCCGCGGCCGCGACCAGACCGGTCGGCAGACCGAGCAGCGCCGCGACCGGCGCGGTGGCGAACACGCACGCCAGGAACAGGATGCTGCAGGTAATCGCATCGATGACGAGGCTGTTCTTGAGATTGAAATAGGACATGACGGATTCTCCTTTCGAACCCCTCCTGAATGGCGCCGCGACGTCATCGCGTCGATTACGCGCCAGGTAATGGAAATCGCGCACTGCCATCGCTAACCAGAGGCAAAAGGAGACAGGCGATGCAGATGGTGCCGCTCGGCGCGCAGCTTCGCGAATGGCGCGCGCGGCGCCGGATGAGTCAGATGGACCTCGCCCTCGACAGCGAGATTTCGACCCGCCACCTGAGTTTCATCGAAACCGGCCGCTCGAAGCCGAGCGCTGCGATGATCCAGCGCATCGCCGATTGCCTGGAGGTACCGCACCGCGCGCGCAACGCGATGCTGCTCGCCGCCGGATACGCCCCCGATTATCGCGAGCGCCCGCTCGACAGCCCCGAAATGACCGGGATGAAGGCCATTGTCGACCATGTGCTGAAAGGGCACGCGCCCTATCCCGCGCTCGCAGTCGACCGGCACTGGAACATGGTCGCCGCAAACGATGCCATCGCGATCCTGACCGCGGCCGTGTCCCCTACCCTGCTCGAGCCGCCGGTCAACGTGCTACGCATCGCGCTTCATCCGGACGGGCTGGCGCCGCAGATCGTCAACCATGCCGAATGGCGCGCGCATATCCTGCACCGGCTGGATCAGCAGATCGAGGCGAGCGCCGATTCCGGGCTCGCCGCGCTGCGCGACGAAATCGCCGGCTACCCCGCGCGGCCGGGCGATCAGGCCGCCCCGCCCGCAAGCAGCATCGCGGTCCCGCTGATCGTCGATACCCCCGCCGGGCGGATCGGCTTCGTCTCGACCGTGACGATCTTTGGAACGCCCGTCGACATCACCCTGTCCGAACTGGCGATCGAGGCCTTTTTTCCGGCAGACGCAGAGAGCGCGGCGTTGCTGCAGCGACTGGCGGCGGTGCCATAAGGTTCGTCGGCGCAAGGAGCCGAAGGCAAGGAGGCAATCTCCGGCCTTCCGCGTTGCGGAAGATTGCAGGCTGGAGAATGCTTCGTCGCTGCGCTCCTCGCAATGACGAGCGACGATTATCGGCGCTTGCCTTGATGGCGGATATTGCCGGGCCGTCCGCGTTTACCGACCGCATGCTTGCCCGCCTTCTTCACACCGTCGCGGCGCGGCGGTCGATTGCGGAAGCCGCCTTCGGGCGCGTCGGGCAATTCGAAACGCAGCGCGCCGCTCACCGGGTTCGCCTCCATCAGCCTGAGGTCGAGCCGCTGGCCGACGCTATAGCTGACCCGGCCATGCTCGCTGTCGAGAGTCCGCGCGGCTTCGTCGTAGAAAAACCGCTCGCTGCCGAGCATCGAGACCGGCACCAGCCCGTCGCCGCCGAGGCCATCGACGGTCGCGAAGAAGCCGAACGGCTGCACTCCCGTTATCCGCGCCGGGACGATTTCACCGACCTTGCCGGCGAGATAAGCGGCGACATAGCGGTCGACCGTCTCGCGCTCGGCCTCCATCGCGCGGCGTTCGAGCCCGCTGATCGCCTCGCCGATGCGCGAAAAGCCCTTTTGGTCGGCCTCGCCGAGCCCGCTGCGCTCGGGCAAGCCCTTGGGCTTGCCGGGCACTTCGAGACGATAGCTGTCGACCAGCGCCCGGTGAACGAGCAGATCGGCATAACGGCGGATCGGTGAGGTAAAATGCGCGTAGCTGCCAAGCGCGAGGCCGAAATGGCCCGCATTGGCGGGGCCATAATAGGCCTGCGTCTGGCTGCGCAGGATCGCCTCCATGATTTCGGGCAATCGGTCGTCGCCCGAAAAGCCGTCGATCAGGCGGTTGAACACCGCCGGCGTGATCACCTGTCCCAGTGCGAAGCTTTGTTCGAAGCTTTCGAGATATTCCTTCAGGCTGACGAGCTTTTCGCGGCTCGGCGGTTCGTGGATGCGATACATCACCGGCGATTTCTTCGCCTCGAGCGCCTTCGCCGCCGCGACATTGGCCGCGATCATATAATCCTCGATCAACCGGTGGGCGTCGAGCCGTTCGCGCACGCGGATTTCGGCGATATTGCCCAGCGCGTCGAGAATCACCTGCCGTTCGGGCAGATCGAGGTCGAGCGGCGAGCGCGCCGCGCGCGCCTTCCCGAGCAAGGTCCAGCAGCCCCAGAGGTGGCGGAGCGCCGGCAGCACGTCGGCGTCCCAGCCCTTGTCGGGCGCGTCCGCATCATAGGCCGCCTGCGCGCGTTCATAGGCGATGTTGGCGCGCAGCCGCACCAGCGCGCGGGTGAAACGCCATGACGTCACCTTGCCATGCTTGTCGACGGTCAGGTGGCACGCCATCGCCGCGCGGTCCTGCCCTGCTTTCAGCGAGCAGACGCCCGCCGACAGTGTTTCGGGCAGCATCGGAACGACGCGGTCAGGGAAATAGACGCTGTTGCCGCGGCGCCGCGCCTCGCGGTCGAGCGCACTGTCGGGGCGGACATAATAGCTGACGTCGGCGATCGCGACGATTGCCTTCCACCCGCCCTTGTTGCCGGGATCCTCGTCAGGGATCGCCCACACCGCGTCGTCATGGTCGCGCGCATCGGCGGGGTCGATCGCGACGATCGGCAGATCGCGCAGATCCTCGCGCCCCTCAGGCGTCAGCGGCAGCGTCGCGGCACGCTCAGCCTCGGCGAGCGTCTCGTCGCCGAACACATGCGGGATATCGTGCTTCGCAATCGCGATCATGCTGAGCGAGCGCGGGGCGAAAGGGTCGCCGATGCGGCCGATCACGCGGGCCTTGGTCGCGGGACCGCGTCCCGACAGTTCTGCCCGGACCAGGTCGCCGATTGCCGCATCTCCCATGTCGGCCACGGCGAAGTCGAACCGCGCGCGCTTGTCGGCGGGGCGCAGCCAGGTCATCAGCTTGCCGCCGGGGCCGGTGTCGGCGACGAGCACACCGATCACGCTTTCACCGCCGGACTGGAGCTTTTTCATGGGATGCGCGACATGGCCGCTGCCGCGCTCCTCGGTGCGGGCAAGGATACGGTCGCCCACGCCGAGCGCACTCTTGCGGCCCTTTTCCATCACGCGAAGGCGCGGCGCTGGGCCACCGCCTTCCCAGCGATCGGGCACCGCCCAGACCGCATCGCCCTCGACCGCGGCGACGCGGAGCACGGTGACTTTGGGGAGGCCGCCATGCTTGTGGAACGCCCGCCCCGGCGCCATGTCGACGACGCCTTCGTCGGTCATGTCCTTGAGCAGCGCCTTCAACGCGATCTTGTCGGCACCGCGCAGCGCGAAATGCTTGGCAATCTCGCGCTTGCCCACCGCACCGGGGCTGTCCTCGATGAAACGCAAGATCTGCTCGCGCGAGGGCAGACCCGCCGGCTGCGGCCGCTTCGGCGCCTTTGCCAATTAATAGGTCCGCCCGATGAGCACGCGTTCGACCGCGGGCTCGCCGGTGAAGAAGCAGGCGCCGTCGGCGGGCGCGGCGTCGAGGGGGGTGTTACGCATCGTCAGCTTCAACGCTTTCAACTGCTCAACGATCCCTTCGAGCGCGGCACCGGTCGGGCGCGACCATTGTACTTCCGCCCAGCCGACGAATTTGTCGTCGCCGCCGAAATGCGCCGCAAGGTCGGTGACGTCCCGGCGGATATTCGCGTCGAGGCGCGCCTTCGCGTCGGCATAAAGCCCCTGCTGGATCGCCTGAAGCATGGTCGCGGCTTCGGCGACGAAGGCATCTTTCGCGACGAAGGCGGTGTCGAGCTTGCCGCTCTCCTGATACAATCGGTCGCGGCGGATGACCGCGACATTGCCGCCCGCGACGTCGCGCGGGCCGACCTCGACGATGATCGGCGCGCCCTTCTTGACCCAGCCCCAGCGCTTGGTCTGCGCCTTGTTCGCGCCGGTGTCGAGCAGCACGCGCACCGGTTCGCGGAACGCGTCGAGCGTCTTCAGCTTCATCTCGAGGTCGCGGCAATAATCAAGGATCGCGGTATCCTCTTCATTGTCGCGCAGCATCGGCACGATGACGATCTGGTGCGGCGCGATGCGCGGCGGACAGCGGAGGCCATCATCGTCGCCATGCGTCATGATGACGCCGCCGATCATGCGCGTCGACACGCCCCAGCTCGTCGTGTGGCAAAGGCTGTGGCCGCCGTCCCTGTCCTGGTAGCGGATATTTGCCGCCTCGGCGAAGCCGGTGCCGAGATAGTGTGAGGTGCCGGCCTGCAGCGCCTTGCCGTCCTGCATCATCGCCTCAATCGAATAGGTCGCGACGGCACCGGGAAACCGCTCATTTTCAGGCTTTTCACCGGCGACCACGGGCATGGCGAGGACGTCCTCAGCAAAACTGCGGTACATTTCGAGCGCGCGCAGCGTCTCGGCCATCGCATCGCCTTCGTCGGCGTGCGCGGTATGGCCTTCTTGCCACAGAAATTCGCTGGTGCGCAGGAACATACGCGTGCGCATTTCCCAGCGCACGACATTCGCCCATTGATTGACCTTGAGCGGCAGATCGCGCCAGCTCTGCACCCAGCGGCTCATCGCGGCGCCGATCACGGTTTCCGAAGTCGGGCGGACGATCAGCGGCTCCTCGAGCTTCGCCTCGGGGTCGGGGATCAGCTTGCCCTTGCCGTCGCCAATCAGGCGGTGATGCGTCACGACAGCCATTTCCTTCGCGAAACCATCGACATGATCGGCTTCCTTCTCAAAGAAGCTCAAGGGAATGAAAAGCGGGAAATAGCAGTTCTGAACCCCCGCATCCTTGATCGCGGCGTCCATCACCGTCTGGATCCGTTCCCAGATGCCATAGCCCCACGGCTTGATGACCATACAGCCGCGTACGCCCGATTCCTCGGCAAGATCGGCTTCGGCAATGACATCCTGATACCAGGCCGCGAAGTCGGCCTGACGGGTTACGCTGAGCGCATGCTTGATCATCTGTCCTGTTTTCTGTGCTGGGGGCGGGAGAGGCCCCGATGTGTCACTTCTTTTTGGCGAGCTCGGCCTTGAGCTCGGCGATTTCGGCCTTGAGCGCGGCAATTTCGGCATCCCTGGCCTTGCCGCCGCCGACACCCGGGATGAAGGCGCCCGCCGCCTGCTGGAACATTTCCATGTTGCGGCGCGTCAGCTCGGCGAGCGGGTTCGATCCCAGCGCGCCCTCGAACGCGGCGCGCACATCCTGCTGGTTCTTGCGGAACGCGGTCATCGACGCTTCCAGATATTGCGGCACCATCGACTGCATCTTGTCGCCGTACATGCCGATCAGGTGGCGCAGGAAATTGACTGGCAGCAGCGTTTCCCCGCGCGTTTCGGTGTCCATGATGATCTGGGTGAGCACATTGTGCGTGATATCGTCACCGCTTTTGGCATCGACGACCCGAAATTCGCGCCCCTCGCGCACCATGGCGCCCAGATCGTCGAGCGTGATGTAACAGCTGCGTTCGGTGTCATAGAGCCGCCGGTTCGCATATTTCTTGATCGTAACGACGTCGCCCTCGGCGGTCGTCTTGGACTTGGCCATGCTGCGGCGGCTCCTCTTCCGGCGCGGCGCGCGATCGCTTGCCGCGGCGCCGATGTGACAAAGTCCGGCATTAGCATCAATCCATGACGCGCCGCAACATAAGGGCCGCAACATAAGTGCAGTCGGCGGTGATGATTCGGCCAAGCGCCGCAACGGATTCCGTCACAGCGGCGTGGACTGCTTCATTTCTCAACGGCAGATTTCGGCACGCCCCGCTGCAGTAGCGCAAGGACGACCGCGCGACCCGCAAATGCGGCTACGCAATATAGTTTCACGAGAAACCGATATTTCGTCATCATTCGCCCTTAGGATAGGTCTACGCAGACAGAAATTTCGCTAGAAGATAAGCAAATTAGTATCACGAGGGAGGGCCGCCATGGCGCCACTGTTGCGCCAAAGACACAGAATCAGCCGATCGTCTTCAACCTGTAAGAAAATTGCCTTGAGGGGCTTGTGCGCGCCCGGCTTTCCGTCTTTCTAGAGCCCAATCCGTTCATTTGGCATTTTGAACGGGCAACCGGGGAGTTATCTATGACTAAGTCGCACCTGCTTGTGGGTGCTGCTGCATTTGCAGTAGCAATTTCCGTGAGCCAGCCTGCCTTTGCGCAGGACACTGCTGCTGAATGCGTCGATGCCAACAACAATGGCATCTGCGATTCGGATGAAAATACCGAGCGTTCAATCGTCGTGACGGGTTCGCGCATCTCGCGCCCGACGCTCGATTCGTCGGTTCCGCTGACGTCGGTCGATGTCGGTGAACTGACCGACACGGGCGACGTTTCACTCGGCGATGCGCTCAACGACCTGCCGTCGCTGCGCTCGACGTTCAGCCAGGGCAACTCGACGCGCTTCATCGGCACCGCCGGTCTGAACATCCTCGACCTTCGCGGTCTCGGAACATCGCGCACGTTGGTCCTCGTCAATGGCCGCCGTCACATCACGGCTCTGCCTGGCGATTATCTCGTTGACGTCAACACGATCCCCGTTGACCTGCTCGAGCGCGTGGACGTTGTCACGGGCGGCAACTCGGCGATTTACGGATCCGACGCAGTCGCCGGTGTTGTGAACTTCATCACCAAGCGCGACTTCGACGGTATCAACCTTCGCGCCCAAGGCGGTGTCTCTTCGCGTGGTGATCGCGGCAACGTGTTCGTTGCTGGCACCTTCGGGCGCAATTTCGCCGACGGCCGCGGCAATATCGCAATCTCGGCAGAATATGCCGAACAAACCCCGCTGTATTTCAGCGATCGCGATGCGCTGACCGGTGCCTATTCGGGCCGCTGCCAGTGGCAGCTGACCGACAACACGGTCGGCGAGCCGGCTGCGGGTGACGGTATCCCCGACAACACCTTCCTTTGCGGCATCAAGAATGCCTCGATCAGCGACGGTGGCACGCTCGGTGCGATCGACCCGTCTTCGGCCGCTCAGCGCCGCTATCTGCGGTTCGATTCGAACGGCAATGTCGTCATCGACACGCCCGATGCGAGCTATTCGGCTGCGGGATCGGGCAACCAGCAGGGCGGCACCGGTTCGACACTGCGCAACACTGGTCAGCTTGCTGCCGGCCTGAAGCGTTACGCGATCAATTTGCTCGCGCATTATGACGTAAGTGACGCCTTCCGTCCCTATGTCGAAGCAAAATATGTCCACGTTGACGCACGTCAGGAAGGCCAGCCGAGCTTTTTCCAGGGCAGCATTCCGGGCTTTTTCGGGGGCGGCTCGAACCTCCGCTGCGACAACCCCTTCCTGACCTCGCAGGCATTTTCGACCCTGGCGTCTTACGGTGTCTGTAACACCACGCCCGACGCAACGCCGTTTGCAATTTCGCGTTTCAATGTCGATTTCGGCGGTCGCGGCGAATTGCACGACCGTGACACTTTCCGTGTCGTCGGCGGCGTCGAAGGCACCTTCAACGACGACTGGACCTATGATGTCTCGGTCAACTACGGCCACCTGAAGACGAAGATGCGGTCGCTGAACAACCTCAAGTTGTTCGACCTCGACGGCAACCCCGACGGTTTCCTGCTGGCGCTCGACGCGACCCGCAACACCGCCGGCCAGATCGTCTGCCGCGTCAACGCCGACGCAGACCCGACGAACGATCGCCCGGACTGCGTGCCGATCAACGTATTCGGCTATGGTGCGCCGAGCCAGGCGGCACTTGATTTCGTCAACACGACCGCCGTTCGCAGGGAGAAGGCCACCGAGTTCGTCGCTTCGGCGAGCATCGCTGGCGACCTTTCCCAGCTGTTCGAACTGCCGGGCGGCCCGATCGGCTTCGCACTTGGCGCCGAATATCGTTCGGAAACCGCATCGAGCGCTTTCGACGATCTGACGGCAAGCGGCGGCACCTTCCTGAACGCGATTCAGCCGTTCAACCCCCAGAAGTTGACGGTTAAGGAAGCGTTCGGCGAAGTTAACATCCCGCTGCTTTCGAACATGCCGTTTGCGGAAGAACTGTCGATCAACGCTGCGGCTCGCGTGTCGGATTACAACACGTCGGCTGGCACGGTCTGGGCATATAACGTCCAGGGCCTCTACGCGCCGATCCCCGATATCCGCTTCCGCGCGGCCTATGCGAAGTCGGTTCGTGCACCGACCCAGAGCGACCTGTTCTCGCCGCTCAGCCAGAACTTTGCGTTCCTGGCTGACCCTTGCGACAGCGCCAACATCAGCGGCGGTCCGAACCGGGCAGCGAACTGTGCGGCGGCGGGCGTTCCCACGACGGTCAACACCGCTACTGCGGCAGCCTGCGCCGGAACCTCCTTCAACGGCCCCGTCGGCTCGCCGTGGCAGAACTGTACGGCTCGCACCTCGTCGACCAGCTACCTTTCAGGCGGCAACCCGACGCTGCAGAACGAAATCGGCAAGAGCCTTACGATCGGCGCTGTGTTCGAGCCCAGCTTCCTGCCGGGCTTCAACTTCACGGTCGATTATTACAAGATCAAGGTTGAAAGCCTGATCGCGACGCTCGGCGCTCAGACGATCATCAATCTGTGCTACGACAGCCCCGATGGTATCAACAACCAGTTCTGCGCCACGGTCAACCGTGACTCGTCGACTGGCCTGTTCGATCCCGATCTGGGCGCAGTGATCTCGGGCGGCGTGAACTTCGCCTCGCAGAAGACCGAAGGCATCGACTTCGACCTTGCCTATCGTCGCACGTTCGAAAATGGTCACCGCGTCTCGTTCCGCGCGATCGCGACGTATCTGATCCGTCTCGACAACTATACCGACCCGCTGAATCCGGCCAACCCGAACCGTCAGATGAGCGAACTTGGTGACCCTCGCTGGGCCGCCAACGCGAGCATCAACTACGACTTCGGCGCGCTCGACCTCACTTGGTCGGTTCGGTACATCGGCAAGCAGACGATCGGGACCTGGGAAGCGCAGAACCCCTACAAGGGTCCCTGCCCGTCGAGCGGTACGAACCCGACCACCGGCGGCACTTGCACGCCCGGCGACATCATCACGCTGCCGCCGACGAATGCTGACCAGTATCCGCGCATCTATTACCCCGATGCGCTGTATCACAACATTCGTGCCAACCTTGACATCAACAAGCAGTTCAACTTCTACGTTGGTGTCGATAACCTGTTTGACAAGCAGCCTCCCTATGGGCTCTTGGGGACCGCTAGCGGCGATCCTTACGACACCTTTGGTCGCTATTTCTACGCTGGCATCAAAGCCAGCTGGTAATCGGGACCAACGCAAAAGGGGGTCGCCTTCCGATTGGAAGGCGACCCTTTTTTTGTTGAAGTTATCTTCGTGGAGAAGTTCGCCGAATTGGCGGCGCTACATCCGCGCAAACCGCGCGCCGAGGCCCGTCAGCAGTTCATATTGCGACAGCCCGCTCGCGGCGGCGGTGGTCGGCAGGTCATAGTCCAGCGCCAGCCAGTCGCCCTCGCCTATTCCTTCGGCGGCGCTTGCGTCGAAGGCGGTGATATCCATCGAGACACGGCCGATCAGCGGCAGGGCACGGCCCTCCCATGTCGCACCGCCGGTTCCGGCGTGGCAGCGCAGATAGCCATCGGCATAGCCGAGGTTCGCGACCGCCACCCGTGTGGGCCGCGGCGCGGTCCAGGTGGCGCCATAGCCCACCGTTTCGCCTGCTGGTACGTTCCGCACCTGCAGCACGCGCGCTTCGGGATAGGCGACCTGCCGGATGTGCCCCGCCGCCTCGCCGCGCGGTAAGCCGCCATAGAGCGCAAGGCCGGGACGGGTCAGGTCGAAGGCATAGTCGGGGCCGAGGCAGATGCCGGCGCTGTTGGCGAGGCTGTAACGCTGCGCCGGGATCTCGCTGCGCACCGCGCGGAAAGCCGCAAGCTGCGCCGCATTTTGCGCGCTGTCCTCGTCCGCCGAAGCGAGATGGCTGAGCAGATTGACGATGCCGAGCCCGTCGAGCGCCCCGCCCAGCGCCTCTTCGACACGCAGGCCGAGCCGGTTCATCCCCGTGTCGATCATCACGTCGCACGGACGGCCTTCGCCCGCCGCGCGCCAGCGCGTCACCTGTTCGACGCTCGCGAGCACCGGACGCGCGGGCAGCGTGCGCGCGGCGACCATGTCGGTCGCGCCCACGCCGTGCAGCACCGATAGCGACACGCCCGCAGGCAAGGGCATCAGCGCCGCCGCTTCGGCCCAGGTCGCGACGAAGAAATGCCGGCATCCCGCCGCCGCAAGATGGCAAACGATGGCGCCGGCGCCGAGGCCATAGCCATCGGCCTTCACCGCCGCGCCGCACGCCGCCGGGCCGCTGCGTTCGGCCAGCCAGCGCCAATTATGGACGAGCGCGGCGGAATCGAGACGGAGCCGGAGCGGCGAAGCAATTTCGATCATCGCTTCGCCCTAGCCGGGAACGAACCCGCCGCCAATGGCCGTTCAGGCGTCGGCGGCGCGCTTGTCCCATTCGCCGGGCACGGGCTCCTTGAGCATGAAGGCCGCGACCAGAAAAGCGACGAGCACGACGCCCCATGTGTACCACAGGCCCGCATAGGCATTGCCCGTCACCGCGGCGATCAGGCTGGCGATGAACGGGAGGAAGCCCCCGAAATAGCCGGTGCCGATATGATAGGGGATCGACAGCGAGGAATAGCGCACGTGCGGCGGGAACATCTCGGCGAGCAAGGCGGCGACGGGGCCATAGGTAAAGCCCGACAGCGCGCTGAGGCCGAGCAGCGCGAGCAGGATCACCGCGAGGCTGCCGACCCCCGGTACCTGCTTGTCGAAGCCATAGCCCATCGCCTCGAGCGCTGGCCGCAGCAGCGCCGGATCTTCGCTGGCGACCTCGCGGCCGCCGATATGGATTTTCACGCTGTCGAAGCCGCTTCCCGACGGCTGCACCCTATAGGGCACGCCCAGCTTGGTGAGTTCTGCAATCGTGCGGCCGCACGCCGTAGTCTGCTGCTTCTGTTCGAAGGGATTGTAGGAACATTGGCTGCCGGTCACGACGACCGGCGCCTTTGCCGCCGCCTCCTTGAGCGCGGGATTGGCGACTGCGCCCATCATCCAGAAGAGCGGGAAAAGCACGACCAGCGTCACCGCATAGCCCCAGACGATCGGCTTCTTGCGCCCGATCCGGTCCGACAATTTGCCCGCCCAGATGAAAAATCCCATGCCGAGCGCGGCGGCGAGGCCCACGATGACCTCGGCCGCGGTATCGTCGACCTTCATCGGGCCTTTCAGGAAAGCGAGGCCCGAGAACATCGCGGTGTACCAGATGACGGTCAGCCCCGCCGCAATCCCGAACAGCGCAACGAAGATGCGCTTGGGGTTGCCGGGATAGGTGAAGCTTTCCTTCAGCGGATTCTTGGCGATCTCCCCCTCTTCCTTCATTGCTTGGAACACCGGGCTTTCGGAGAGTTTGAGCCGCATCCACAGCGAAATCGCGAGCAGCAGCAGCGACAGCAGGAACGGCACGCGCCAGCCCCAGCTTTCCCAGACATCGGCGGGCATCGCCGCCTTGCACGACAGCACGACGATCAGGCTGAGCACGAAACCCCCGACGACGCTCGCCTGGATGAAGCTGGTATAGAAACCGCGCCGTTCGGGCGGCGAATGTTCAGCGACATAGACAGCCGCGCCGCCATATTCGCCGCCGAGCGCCAGTCCCTGCAATATGCGCAGCAGGATGACGATGATCGGTGCCGCGATGCCGATCGTTGCCGCCGAGGGGATCATGCCGACCCCGGCGGTGGCGATCCCCATCAGGGTGACGGTGACGAGAAAGGTATATTTGCGCCCCAGCCGGTCGCCAAGAAAGCCGAACAGCACCGCACCGAGCGGCCGGAAGCCGAAGCCGACGGCAAAGCCGGCCCACACCAGCAGCACCTCCAGGGTGGCGTTGTCGCTGGGGAAAAAGGCCTTGCCGATGATCGCCGCGAGCGTGCCGTAGATGAAGAAATCATACCATTCGAAGATGGTGCCCGCCGATGATGCGGCGATGACCATGCGAATATCCTTCGCGGTCGGCTCGTAGACCGCACCATGATCGGCGACGGCGGCTGCGTCGGTCATATACTCTCCCCTGCCCCGGTTCGGGCTTGCCCCCGTTTCTAGCGGGCGCCCGACGGCGCGCAAGCCTTCGCTTGGCGCGGCGGCCTATCGGTGGCAGATTGCGGACCATGCAGTTCATCGACCTTTCGATCCCGATCACCAACGACGTCGTCTCCGACCCGCCGGTGATGCGCCCGCAAATCAGCTACATGACTCACGAAACGACGTGGGAACAGATTGCGATGTTCTTTCCGGGACTCGCAAAGGCGGACCTTCCCGATGGCGAAGGCTGGGCGGTCGAAAGCCTGACGTTGAGCACGCACAACGGCACGCATATGGACGCGCCGTGGCATTTCCATTCGACGACCGATGCGGGCGCGACGCCTGCGCCCAGCATCGACGAGGCGCCGCTCGACCTCTTTTTCCGGCCCGGCGTCAAACTCGACTTTTCGGATCGTCCCGCGGGCCATGTCGTCAGCGCGGCCGAGGTGAAGGCCGAACTGGCGCGGATCGGCCACACCCTTCAGCCGTTCGACATCGTGCTGGTCCAGTCGGGCGCGATCTATGGCACCGACAATTTCACCGATCAGGGCTGCGGCATGGGTGCCGAGGCAACACTGTATCTCACAGAGCGCGGCGTGAAGGTCGTCGGCACCGATGCGTGGAGTTGGGACGCGCCGTTCAGCCACACCGCGAAACGCTGGGCCGAAACGCGCGATCCGTCGATCATCTGGGAAGGCCATAAGGCAGGACGGATCCGGCCCTATTACCAGATCGAAAAGCTGACGGGCCTTGCCGCTCTGCCCCCGACCGGCTGGACGCTGTCCTGCTTCCCGGTGAAGATCGAGCGCGCGAGCGCCGGCTGGATTCGCGCCGTCGCGCTGATCGATGGCGCACCGGTTTCGCACACCGATTGACGGCGGCGGGCGAACGGCGCAGCATCGCGCCATGGCTTTCACGATCACCCCCAGCGGTCAGGCGTGCGGCGCCGCGATCACCGGCATCGACCTGACGCAGCCGCTTTCGGACGGCGTCGTGGCCGACATCCGCGCGGCGTGGCTCGACCATCATGTCCTCGCCTTTCCCGGCCAGTCGCTGGGTGACGACGATCTGGAGCGGTTCACCCAATATTTCGGCGGCTTCGGCGACGATCCCTTCATCGCGCCGGTTCCGGGGCGCCGCCACATCATCGCGGTCAAGCGCCGCGCCGACGAAACCGCACCGCTGTTCGCCGAAAACTGGCACAGCGATTGGAGCTTTCAGGCAAGGCCGCCAGCCGGAACCTGTCTTTACGGCATCACCATCCCGCCGATTGGCGGCAACACCGAATTCGCGAACCAGCATGCGGCTCTCGCCGCGATGCCGGACGCGCTGCGCGCCCGGATCGAGAGGCGCCGCGCGATCCACAGCGCGCGCGGCGGCTACGCCCCCTCCGGCATGTATGGCGCGAACGACAAGGGCCGCAGCATGGACATCCGCCCCGGCGAAGCGGCGATGGCGACGCAGGCCCACCCGATCATCCGCAGGCACCCCGAAACGGGCCGCGAGGGCCTGTTCGGCTGCGCGGGCTATATCATCGGGCTCGAGGATATGGACGACGCCGAAGCGCTGCCGCTGATCGTCGAACTGCTGCACTGGCAGGGGCGCGAGGAATTTCGCTACAGTCACAGGTGGGAAGCGGGCACGCTGCTGATGTGGGACAATCGCTCGCTGCTTCACCGCGCGACCGGCGGCTATGACGGTCACGACCGCCTGCTCCACCGCACGACGATCGCTGCGTGGGACGGCGATGAGCCCGGCGCGCACCGTTCGCGCGCCTAGGGAATATCCCCGATTGGCGAAACTTCGCCGCAGACCCATGCGTTGGCTTCTCCGAGAAGGGAGCCATGGTATGACAATTCCCCACGACACGCTCATCCTCGTCGCAGACGGTCGAAAGGCATTATTTTTGCGCAATTGCGGCGATGAGCATCAGATCGACCTGCGCACCGCATCGCATCGCGAACGCGAGGATCGTAAGGACCGCGACATCAAGACCGACGCCGCGGGCCGCTCGGGCCGCGCTCCGGCTACTGGGGCGTTTCAGGACACGATGCACGAAACGGATTTCCACCAGCAGGAGGAAGATCGCTTTGCGCGCGATCTTAGCGAAAAGGTCAACGCGATGGCGCTCGCGGGCGAATTCGACGATCTCGTCATCGTCGCGCCCGCGCGCACGATGGGCGAGTTGCGACCGCTGTGGCACAAGGAAGTGCAGCGCCGCCTCGTGGGTGAGCATGTCAAGGAAATGACCGACCGTCCGATGTCGGATATCGAGGCGCTGCTTATCGGCGATGGGGCGCCGCCCTCGTGACCGCGTCTATTCCTTGACCAGCGTCCATACGGCGCCCCAGGCGATCAGCGCCTGCCCCGCAAAGTAGAGCGGCCAGACGAGCCACAGGGTGACGTCCTTCGAAAGCGCACCGCCTTCGCCGGCAAAGATGAACAGGTCGCTCGCGAGGAACAGCATCGCGCCGATCCCGGTGCGATAGCGCGGAAAACGGCTCGTCCACGCCGAAGCCGCCATCGCGGCGACGAGCGCGGTATAGCCGACCGCCGCTGCGCCGTCGGGCGCACCGCGCGTCAGCCCCCACGCGATGACGAGCGCCGCCGGAACGGTCAGCCAGCCGAGCAAGCGCTGCGGGGCCGACAGTGCCGGGCGCCGGTTACGCCAGTAAAGGATGATCGCGGTGACATGCCCCCCGGCAAAGGCCAGCGCGCCGACGATCAGCCCCCTGGCGTCGAGCAGATAGTCGCCGAGCGCCCCGAAACCGAGCGCCAGCGCGATCAGGCGGCCATCGGTGCCGCGCGCGTTCGCGGCGGCCCAAAAGGCGAGCAGCGCAACCCCGCTCGTCTTCCACGCCCAGATCGCGGGGCCGTGCCAATGCTGATGAACCGCGACGAAAAAGCTGACACCGCCGACCAGCGCGAGCCACCAAAGCCACCGCGCGCGATCCCACGCCCGTTCATCGCTCATCACCCACCCCTTTGCATCTTCCTCACAAGGCGCCTACTGCGCGGCGGATCAGGTACAAGTCAACGGATAGCGTATAGTGGCTCACGACATTCATATCATCGGCGGCGGCCTCGCAGGATCGGAGGCGGCATGGCAGCTTGCCGAAGCGGGCTACCGCGTGCGCCTGTCCGAAATGCGCGGGGGCGGCGACACGACCCCGGCGCATCAGGGCGACACGCTCGCCGAAATGGTGTGTTCGAACAGCTTTCGCAGCGATGACGGCGACAGCAACGCCGTCGGCCTGCTCCACCGCGAGATGCGCAGCCTCGGCTCGATCATCATGCGCGAAGCCGATGCCACAAAAGTTCCCGCCGGATCGGCGCTCGCGGTCGACCGCGATCTCTTTTCGGGCGGCGTCACCAAAGCGCTTGCCGAGCATCCCAATGTCACGATCGTGCGCGAACGCGTCGACACGCTGCCGACCGAGGGCATGACGATCGTCGCGACGGGACCGCTCACTGCCGCCAGCCTCGCGGAGAGCATCGGCGTCGCAACGGGGAAGGACGCGCTTGCCTTTTTCGACGCGATCGCGCCCATCGTTTACCGCGACAGTATCGACATGGACATCGCCTGGATGGCGAGCCGCTGGGACAAGGTCGGGCCGATCGGCGACGGCAAGGATTATATCAACTGCCCGATGGACAAGGATCAATATTATGCCTTCGTCCAGGGGCTGATCGACGGCGACAAGACTGAATTCAAGGACTGGGAAAAGGACACGCCCTATTTCGAGGGCTGTATGCCCATTGAGGTGATGGCCGAACGCGGCATCGAAACGCTACGCTTCGGACCGATGAAGGGCGTCGGGCTGGACAATCCGCGCACCGGGCGCTGGCCCTATGCCGTCGTCCAGCTCCGCCAGGACAATGCGCTCGGCACCTTGTGGAATATGGTCGGCTTTCAGACCAAGCTGAAGCATGGCGCGCAGGTCGAGCTGTTCCGCACCATTCCGGGGCTCGAAAAGGCCGAGTTCGCGCGGCTGGGCGGTCTTCACCGCAACAGCTTCATCCGTTCGCCCGAACTGCTCGACGGGCAGCTCCGCCTGAAGTCGGCGCCGCATATCCGCTTCGCGGGTCAGATTACCGGCTGCGAAGGCTATGTCGAAAGCGCCGCGATCGGCCTTGTCGCCGCACGCTTTGCGATCGCCGAGCTCGGCGGTCGTTCGCTACCGCCGCCGCCGCCCGAAACCGCGCTCGGTGCGCTGCTCGGCCATATCACCGGCGGCGCCGACGCCGCATCCTATCAGCCGATGAACGTCAATTTCGGGCTGTTCCCGCCGGTTGCGGAGGATGTCCGCAAGAAGGACCGCAAGCTCGCCTATACGCAGCGCGCGGGTGCGGCGCTAGCCGAGTGGATGAAAGTGGCGGACGGCGTCGCCGCGTAACGGCGCGCGCCCCGCGATCAGGGCGCGTCGCCCAATATCCAGTCGATACCTGCGGCGACATGGATGCGCGCCGTATCATAAACCGGCAGCAGGTTTGCGTCGGGATCGACGAGCATCACCAGTTCGGTGCAGGCCAGAACGAGCGCCTGAATATCCTGCTTGGCGATGTCGGTGATGAAGGTGCGCATCGTCCGGCGCGAATCCTCGGTCACCTTGCCCTGCATCAACTCGTCATAGATGATGCGGTCGATCTCCTCGGCGCGGCTCGCGTCATAGGGGGCGAGCGTCAGGCCGTGGCGCACGAGACGCTGGCGGAACCAGGGTTCGGTCATGACGTTGCGGGTGCCGATCACCGCCGCCGCCTTCACGCCGTCGGCGCGCATCTTTTCGCCCGTTTCGTCGACGATATGGAGCAGCGGGATCGAAATCGCCGCGGCGACGTCGTCCGCCACCTTGTGCATCGAATTGGCCGCGATCATCAGCGCCGTCGCCCCCGCCGCCTCGAGCCGCCGCGCCGATGCGATCAGCACCTCCTTCGCATGATCCCATTGCTCGGGGGTCGAGAGCCGCGACAGATCGCAATAATTCAGGCTTTCCATCAGGATCGGCGCCGAACAGCCGGTGCCGACCCGCTTTTGCAGCCCCTTGTTGAGGTGCCGATAATAAAGCTCGGTCGATGCCCAGCTCATTCCTCCGATCAAACCGATTTTGCGCATGGGTGACGTCTATCCCTTCATCGTCACCCCGGCGAAGGCCGGGGTCTCGCCGTCCATTTCCGACGCGAGGTTGATATCCCGGCCTTCGCCGGGATGACGATTCGGGTCAATGCCCCTCAGGGCTGGAGGCGGCGGGCGCGCCGCGGCATCGCACCTGCTTTTCTTTGACGGGGCCCGCCGCACGCGGCAGACCGGCGCGATGGACGCGATCCGGCACTATTTTCTGGCGCAGCTCGCCGAGCAGGAAGCCGAAGCGGCCCGGCACCTTGGCGACGGCTATTGGACCGACAGCCGCACCGGGCGCAACGTCGGGCTGGACGAGCTGCAGGCGATCGGCGCGATGAAGGCCATCGCGCTCGACCCGCGCCCCGGCGAGGAAGATGCGCACATCTATCTGGGCCGCCTGCTCGCCGATCTCGACGATGTCGCGAACCGCTTTCGCGCGGCCGCGCCCGATCCCGACGGCTATGGCATCGCGACGATCGGCACCGTCGCGCGCCAGCTTGCCGCGTTCGACCCTAGTGCCCGCTGCCGCTCAGCGCCTTGACGATGTCGTCGGCCATCTTCTTGGCGTCGCCGAGCAGCATCATCGTCTGGTCCATGTAGAAGACGTCGTTGTCGACGCCGGCATAGCCGACCCCGCCCATCGACCGCTTCACGAACAGCACGGTCTTCGCCTTTTCGACGTCGAGCACAGGCATGCCATAGATCGGCGACGACTTGTCGGTCTTGGCCGCCGGGTTGGTCACGTCGTTGGCGCCGATCACAAAGGCGACGTCGCATTGCGCGAATTCGCCGTTGATGTCCTCAAGCTCGAACACTTCGTCATAGGGAACATTCGCTTCGGCGAGCAGCACGTTCATATGGCCGGGCATGCGGCCCGCGACCGGATGGATCGCATATTTGACGTTCACGCCCTCTTTCTTGAGCATGTCCGACATTTCGCGCAGCGCGTGCTGCGCCTGTGCCACCGCCATGCCGTAGCCGGGAACGATGATGACATTTTCCGCCTGGCTCATCAGGAAGGCCGCGTCTTCGGCGCTGCCAGGCTTCCACGGGCGCTGTTCCTTCGAACCACCCGCACCGCCGCCCGAATCGTCGGCGCCGAAACCGCCGGCGATGACGCTGATGAAGCTGCGGTTCATCGCGCGGCACATGATGTAGGACAGGATCGCGCCCGACGAACCGACGAGCGCACCGGTGATGATCATCGCGGTGTTGCCGAGCGTGAAGCCCATCGCCGCCGCGGCCCAGCCCGAATAGCTGTTGAGCATCGACACGACGACCGGCATGTCGGCGCCGCCGATCGGGATGATCAGCAGGAAACCGATCAGGAAGCTCAACGCGGTGATCGTCCAGAAAACCCACGGCGACTGGTCGGTCAGGAAATAAGCGACAAGGCCGATGATCGCGGCGAGCGTGCCGAGGTTGATGACGTGCCGCGCGGGCAGCATGATCGGGGCGCCCGACATATTGCCGTTGAGCTTCAGAAAGGCGATGACCGATCCCGAAAAGGTGATCGCGCCGATCGCGATGCCGAGCCCCATTTCGATCCGGCTGACCGCGAAAATCTGACCCATTTCGTCGGCGATATGAAAGGCGCCGGGATTGAGGTAGGCGGCCGCGGCCACCGCGACTGCGGCAAGCCCGACGAGGCTGTGAAAGGCCGCGACAAGCTGCGGCATCGCGGTCATCGCGATCCGGCGCGCCATGACGATGCCGATGATGGCGCCGATCGCGATCGCACCCAATATCTCCGCCATCGCAGCGACATCGATCCCGACATAACTGTTCGCGGCATCGCCGCTTTTCCACGGGGCGTGGGTGATCAGCGTCGTGACGACCGCAATCGTCATGCCGATCATGCCGAAACGGTTGCCGCGCCGTGACGATGCCGGGCTCGACAGGCCGCGCAGCGCGAGGATGAACAGGATGCCCGAGGCGAGATAGGCCAGCGCCACCCAGGGATTGATCGGTGCTACTTCGTGCATGCTAATTCCCCCGTCGGGCCATCCGTCCATGGCCCGTCAAATCCTTGGTTCGCAGCGCCTTAACGCTCTTTTTTCTTGTACATTGCGAGCATGCGCCCGGTGACCGCAAAGCCGCCGAAAATATTGATGCTCGCCATCACGACCGCGGCAAGGCCGAGCCATTTAGAGCTTGCCGAGCCCGCCGCCGCGCTGGCGATCAGCGCGCCGACGATGATGACCGACGAAATCGCGTTGGTCACGCTCATCAGCGGCGTGTGCAGCGCCGGCGTCACCGACCAGACGACGAAATAGCCGACGAAACAGGCCAGGACGAAAATCGAAAAGATGGAAATGAAATCCACGGCGCGCTCCCCTGCTGATTCCGCGTCGGCACCTCTTGCCGTGGGAGCGAAGGCCTGTCGACTCCAAAGCTGTCAAAAAGTCACGCCCGCGCATCTCCAGGCCGGAAATGGCGGGCGCTTTGTGAAATATAATTACGCGTCAGGACAATTTACATCTTTGGCAGCAGCACCGCGTCGATGACATGGACGATACCGTTCGCCTGTCCAACGTCCGCCTGCGTTACCGCGGCCTTGTTGCCGCTCGCACTCGTCAGGATGATCGCCTCGCCCGATTCGGTCGCGGTCAGATCCTGCCCGTCGAGCGTCTTGAGCACCGCCTTGCCGCCGCCCGCATCGATCTTCGCGACGAGATCGGCGGCGGTCAGCTTGCCCGGCACGACATGATATTTGAGCACGCCGGCAAGCACCACCTTCTGCGCCGGACGCGCCCAGCCGTCGCGCGTGACCGCGGGAACCTGCGCAAAGGCGGCGTCATTGGGCGCAAACAGCGTGAAAGGCCCCGGCCCCGAGAGCGTATCGGCCAGCCCAGCCTGATTCACCGCCGCGGTCAACTGGCTCAGTATCGGTGAGGCAGCGGCATTGGCGAGGATCGTCTTGTCGGGCGCCATCGCGGCACCGCCGACCTGCGGATTGGCGCTCGCGGTGACGACATCGTTCATCGCGCCGCTTTCGGTTTCGGCCTTGGGCGGCTCGGGAGTCTTGTTGCAGCCGCCGAGCGCCAACGCCGCTACCATGGCACTCATGAACAAGCCGGATTTCGTCACCTCTGATCTCCTTGCTGAAACGGCCCGAACGGCCCCGTGCCACATCGCGCGGCACCCCGATTCGCAACGCCATTGGCGCGCGAAAGTTTCAGAAGAAAGTCAGCCGGACGCGTCCAGCGAAACGGCTACCCCAGCAGCCGCTCGTTCACGACCTTGCCGCCCTGCGTCAGCCGCACGGCATTGCCGATTTCCTCGTCGAGCACGGGCTTGCCGGCTTCCTTGTCCCAGAAGGCCGACAGGAAATTGAACAGGTTGCGGCTGAACAGCGCGCTCGTGTCGGCGGGCATCAGCGCGGCGATATTCTTTGCGCCGATCACGGTGACACCGTGGATCTGCTTCGTTTCGCCGGCCACCGAGCCTTCGACATTACCGCCGCTTTCGGCCGCCATGTCGACGATCACGCTGCCCGTGCGCATCGTCGCGAGTTGCGCGTCCGAAATCAGCCGCGGCGCGGGGCGCCCCGGGATCAGCGCGGTCGTGATGACGATATCCTGCTTGGCGATATGCCCCGACACCAGTTCGGCCTGGGCCTTCTGATATTCGTCGGACATTTCGGTGGCATAGCCGCCCGCACCTTCGCCTTCGATCCCCGCGACGCTTTCGACGAAGATCGGCTTGGCGCCGAGGCTGAGGATCTGTTCCTTGGTCGCCGAGCGCACGTCGGTCGCGCTGACCTGCGCCCCCAGGCGCCGCGCGGTCGCGATCGCCTGGAGCCCGGCGACGCCGACGCCCATGATGAACGCCTTGGCCGCGCTGACGGTGCCAGCAGCGGTCATCATCATCGGAAAGGCGCGGCCATAGGCGTTTGCCGCCATCAGCACCGCCTTGTAGCCCGCGAGATTCGCCTGGCTGGACAGGATATCCATCGACTGCGCGCGCGTGATACGCGGCATGAATTCCATCGCCAGCGCCTCGATGCCAAGCTTGGCATAGTCGTCAACGCGGGCGCGCTCGCCGAACGGGTTGAGCCCCGCCGCCAGCCACGCCCCGTCGGCAAAGCCCGACAGGCTCTTGGGATCGGGGCCCTGAATGCCGAGGATGATGTTCGCACCCTTCAGCACATCGGCGCGGCTGCCCAGGCTCGCCCCCGCAGCGGCGTAATCGGCGTCGGCGATCGAGGCTGTAACCCCTGCTCCGCTCTCGACGGCGACTTCAGCGCCCAGGCCGATGAATTTCTTCACCGTTTCCGGGGTCGCAGCGACACGGGTCTCGCCCGCGGCGAGCTCCTTCAGCACGGCGATGCGCATGACCGGCGCCGCTTAGGAAGAGATCAGAAGGACGACGAGGACGGCGACGATCACGGTTGCGATCGTGCCGACCTTCAAAAGGCCCAGAAAGCCTTCATAGGTCTGGTTCGCCGTTTTCATATCCTGTTCCGCCATGGCCATTCCCCTTTGCCTTGTATCCGCTTGTTTCCTGCCCGCCGGCGCAGCGCCGGGCGCCCGCCAGAATCGGATATCGCGCCGGTCTTAGCCATGCGCCCCCCGATGCTCAATAGCCCGTTTTGCGCCGCGGCGCACCGCGGGCAAAAGCTTGGTGGCCTTAATCCGGCCTTTACCCATCCCGGTTACACATGGCGGCTACCGCGGACACCGGCACCCTACGTGCCGACAAAAGGGGCAATTGGGAAGCGATGGCGAACGCGCGCGACACGCGAATGGTGATGATCGTCGACAGCGAACCGGCGCAGCAGCGATTCCTTTCGGCGCTGGTGTCGCGGGGAGGCTGGCGCAGCGTCGTCGCCGCCGACACCGACACCGCGCTCGCGAAGCTCGGCACCCAGGAAGGCATGGCGCTCGACGCCGTGCTCGTCGATCAGGGCGCGCCGGGCGCGCCGATCCCCGAATTCATCGCCGAGCTGCGCCGCTGGCGCCCGGCGCTGCCACTTGTCGTCATCACCATGCGCAACGGCGTCGAAGTCGCGGTTGCCGCGATGCGCGCAGGCGCGAGCGATTTCGTGCAAAAGCCCATCGCGCCCGACCGGCTGCTCGGCGCGCTCGACCGCATCGTCTCGCAGACCGGCCCGCAGGGCGAATTGCGCCCGCTCACCGAAAAGCTGCGCGCGCCGCTCGCCTTCGAAGAAATCATCGGTTCGTCGCCCAATTTCCGCAGCGCGCTGGCGATCGCCGCCAAGGCCGCACGCGCGCGCGTGCCGGTGATGATCAACGGCAAGCCGGGCACCGGCAAGGAAGTCTTTGCCCGCGCGATCCACAGCGCCAGTCCGCGTGCGCGCGGCCCGCTGGTGATGGTCGATTGTTCTGCAGTGTCGCCGGGGCTCATCGGATCGGGGCTGTTCGGCCACGAACGCGGCGCCTTTCCCGGCGCCTTCGACCGGCAGGTCGGCCGTCTGGTGCAGGCCGACGGCGGCAGCATCATTATTGACCATGTCGAATGTATCCCGCTCGACACGCAAGCCAAGCTGGTCGAATTTCTGAACAGCGGCGAAGTGCAGATGATCGGCGGGTCGATCCGCCAGACCGTCGATGTCCGCATCATCGCGACGAGCGCCAGCCCACTCGACAAGCTGATCGAGGCGGGGCATTTCCGCGAAGACCTGTTCTACGCGCTGTCGACCGCGCAATTCACCCTGCCCTCGCTTTCCGAACGGCGCGGCGATGTTGGGCCGCTCGCCCGCCATCTGCTCACGCGCATCGGCGGCCTGCCCGGCATGGGGCCGATCGGCATCACCGACGATGCCCTACGCCTGCTCGCCGCCTATGCCTGGCCGGGCAATGTCCGTCAGTTGCAGGACGTGCTCTTCCGTGCGGCGGTCGAAAGCAAGACCGACGTGCTGACGAGTGCCGACTTCAAGGCGATCGAAGCCGCACTCGGCGGCAGCGTGAGCGGAGACGCCAATGTCGCGATCAACGGCGAGGCGATCGGCATCACCCTCTACCTCCCCGACGGCAATCTTCGTCCGCTCGAGGATATCGAAGCCGATGTCATCCGCCTCGCCATCGGTCATTACCGCGGCCGCATGAGCGAAGTCGCCCGCCGGCTGGGGATCGGGCGCTCGACGTTGTATCGCAAGCTCAGCGATCTGGGGATCGACACCGCGGCCTAAGCCGCGCCGATCGCCTGCTCGATCTGCGCCGTGTCGGCATTGGTCAGCGTCTTGGCGAGTTCGCCGACCAGCCGCTTTTCAAGTTCGCGGTGATAATGCCCGCGCATCACGCCGAGCGTGTGCGGATCGGCAATCACGAGCAATTTTTCGATTTCGTTGTCGAGGATGCGCTTGTTGAGAAGCGCCGCGACGCCCGTGGCGTGTCCACGCTCGTCAAGGTCGCGGGGTTCGGGCTTCGCGCCGCCGCGGTTTCCGGCGTCGACCTCCGGGCTGGCCGCATCGACAAGGTTGATTAGGTCGGCGTCGCCATCGTTGCGAAACAGAACGAAGCGGTTGCCGTCGGCGACGGCGACATGGGCGCCATGGGGAAGCTGCATGGAAGTCTCCTTCGGAGCCCGCAATCGGAGCGGGCCTTCAAGAAGGGGACGCATGACAGTGCTGCAGGGTTTCCTCTCCCGCGACCGATGGAGGAACTCAGGCGGTCAGCGCCGCGTCTCTCAGCCCGCGCCACACCCGCAGCGCCTGCCGGTTTTCGGCCACATCGTGCACCCGCAGCAATTGCGCGCCCTGCGTCGCAGCCTGATAATGCAGCGCGACCGTGCCGCCGAGGCGCTGGTCTGCAGGGGCTTCGTTGTCCAGTGCACCGATCAGGCGCTTGCGGCTCGCCCCGAAAAGCAGCGGGCAGCCGAGGGTGTGGAAGAGCGCAAGGCCATTGATCAGCGCCAGATTGTCGGCGACCCCCTTGCCGAAGCCGATGCCCGGATCGACGATGATCTTTGCGGGGTCGATGCCCGCCGCGATGCAGTCCGCGACACGCTCGGCGAGCATGTCGTAAACATCGAACAGGACATGCGCGTAGGTGCCGCCTTCGTGCGGATCGCTCTTTGCCGACGGCGCGTGCATCAGCACGACGGCGCAGCCTGCGCGCGCCACAACCTCCGTCGCGCGGTCGTCGAAGCGCAGCGCCGAAATATCATTGACGATCGTCGCCCCGGCGGCGAGCGCCGCCTCCATGACCGCCGCCTTGCGCGTGTCGATCGACACCGCGGTTCCGCCGCGCGCGAGCGCCGCGACGACATTTTCCACACGCTTGACCTCGTCGCCTTCCCAGACCAGCGGCGCGCCGGGCCGGGTCGATTCCCCGCCGACATCGACGATCGCCGCCCCTGCCGAGGCCATGGCGAAACCGGCCTCGATCGCCGCCGCCTCGTCGATTGTCTTGCCGCCGTCGGAAAAGCTGTCGGGCGTGACGTTGAGGATGCCCATGATCTGCGGCTCGCCGAGCCGTACCGTACGCGCGCCCAGCGTCAGCGCGCCGCGCGGTCGTGCCGTCGCGGCCCGCTGCGCGCGCGCTGCCTCGGCGAGCCGGCTGGGCATCGCGGCAATCCAGTCGTCGAGTTCGGCCACCGGCACCACCGCCGAGCGGATCACGTCATTATCGCGGAGGCTGACATGCCAGGCCGCGAACCAGATCATCGCGTCGGCAAGCCGCAGGCAATGCTCGTCAAGTTCGTGCGGCCGATCGACGAAGCAGGTCGGGCGGAGGTAGACGCGCGCATCCTCCCATGTCGTGCCGAAGTCCGGCTTGGTGAGTGGAACGAACATGCAATCCCTTTCCCGTCGCCCCCGCGGAGGCGGGGCCGTAGTCGGCTTGTCGCGGCGCGGCAAGGCGATCTGGTCAACGGCCCCCGCCTTCGCGGGGGCGGCGAGGCTTATGCCTCGTTCGCGAGCAACCAGTCCTGCCGCACCGTGTCGATCACGCGCAATTCCTTGCCCGTATCGACGTGCCAGAATGTCCAGCCGTTGCAGCTCGGCGCGCCCTGTACGCCCGCGCCGACCTTGTGGATCGACCCCGCGGGTTGCCCCTCGCATTCCAGACTGCCGTCGACACGCACCACCGCCTTCCAGCGGCGCTTCGTATCGGTGAGCGTCGTTCCCGGTGCAATCATGCCGCATTCGACCAGCGTGCCGAAGGCGACGCGCGTTGCGGCCTTGGGCGCCATCATCGTCCGCACCGTGCTTTCGTCGAGCGGCAGCGCCATTTCGATGCGCTCCTTTGCCGCTTCGATATAGCCGTCCTCGCGTTCGATGCCGATGAAGCGGCGGCCGAGGCGCTTCGCGACCGCGCCCGTGGTTCCGGTGCCGAAAAACGGGTCGAGGATCACGTCGCCGGGGTTCGAGCAGGCGAGCAGGATGCGATACAACAGCGCCTCGGGCTTCTGCGTGGGGTGCACTTTCGTGCCGCCCTTCTTGAGCCGTTCCTGACCGCCGCAGATCGGGATCAGCCAGTCGGAGCGCATCTGAAGTTCGTCGTTGAGCGTCTTCATCGCGCGATAATTGAAGGTGTAGCGCGACTTTTCGCCCATCGAGGCCCAGATCAGCGTCTCGTGCGCATTGGTGAAGCGCGTGCCCTTGAAATTGGGCATCGGGTTCGCCTTGCGCCACACGATATCGTTCAGGATCCAATAGCCATTGTCCTGAAGCGCGGTGCCGACGCGGAAGATGTTGTGATAGCTGCCGATCACCCAGATGCTGCCATTGGGTTTCAGGATGCGCTTCGCTTCCTTGAGCCACGCATGGGTGAAACGATCATAGGCCGCGAGACTGTCGAACTTGTCCCAATCATCATCGACGGCGTCGACCTGGCTGCCGTCGGGACGATGCAGATCGCCGCCGAGCTGGAGGTTATAGGGCGGGTCGGCGAAGATCATGTCGACCGATGCCGCCGGCAGGCTGCGCATCATGGCGATGCAGTCGCCTTGCAGGATGCTGTCCAGTGGCAGATCGAGCGGGGCCGCTTTCGGCGTCCGCTGTTTTGCGGCCGGCGCCTTGACCCGTTCCATAACACCCATGTTTCGCCCCTGTCCTTGTCCGAAAGAAGCCCCTGATGAGTCCGGCGGAGTCCGCCGTCAAGCGCAGGATTCTAGGGATTCCGCCTCTCGAAATGGTTAACGGGCGAGAACGAAAGGAGTCTGCCACGACATATGGAGTCTCGCGCGACTCGGGGACTCAACCACTGGTGGTGTGGCCGTCAGGACTCAGCGGCGAATTTTTTTCGATTTGGCGCCCAACCAAGCGCCATTCGGGTTCAAATTCCCGGATCGACCCCGGTGAGGTCGACCGAACGCTCCCACAATTCGCGCCCCAGCTTCGGGTCGCGCGCCGCCTTGGTCGCGCGCGCGGGTCCCGACGCGCCGCTGATCTCGCCCAGCCCCTGCGGTCCCAGATAGTCGCCGCCCTGCACATGGGCGCCCGTTGCCGCCTGCAAGGTCGGCCAGGCCCCCTGCGCCGCGCTGTTGAAAAACGGCGTGGCCAGCGGCGTCATCGACCGCAGCGGCCATGGCAGATGGCGCGTCAGCTCGGTGAGCGCGACGCCCGGATGCGCACCGATCGCCTGCGTCGCCCGCCCCGCTGCGCCCAGCCGGCGATCGAGCTCGAACATATAGGTCAGATTGGCGAGCTTGCTCGCCTGATAGCGTGACCAGCCATGATAGCCGCGCCGGGCATCGAGATCGCTGAAGTCGATTGTTCCGCTCTTGTGCGCCAGGCTGGCGGTGACGACGATCCGGTCGTCGACATGACCATGTATCAAGCCGGTAAAGGCAAAGGTGCCGAGGTGATTGACCCCGAACTGCAATTCGAAGCCCTGGGCGGTCAGCGACCGCGGCGGGATCATGACGCCCGCATTGTTGACGAGGACGTCGATGCGCGGCCCGGCGCGTACCGCGGCCGCCGCCTCGCGAACCTGATCGAGATCGGCGAGATCGAGCCGCACGAAAGACAGGTCGGCGCCGGGAACATCGTCCGCGATGCGCGCCATTGCCGCCTCGGCGCGCGCTGCGTCGCGGCAGGCAAGCACCACCGCCGCTCCGCGCGCTGCCAGGATGCGCGCGACTTCGAAACCGATGCCGGCATTGGCGCCGGTGACGAGGAAGCGGCGACCGGTCTGCGCGGATACATGCTCTGCCGTAAATCCGCTCATCGCCCTCTCCCGTCCGTCAGATCAGCGTCAGCTGTGCGACCGGCGCAAAGCTCGCGCGGTGAAGCGGCGTCGGCCCCAATTGCCGCAGCGCCGCCAGATGCTGCGCGGTGCCATAGCCCATATTCGTCTCCCAGCCAAAACCGGGAAAGCGGCGCGCCGCGTCGGCCATGAAGCGGTCGCGATGCTCCTTGGCGATGATGCTCGCCGCCGAAATACAAGGGTGCAGCGCATCGCCGTCGACGATCGCCTGCGCGCGCCAGCGCCATCTGGGCAGGCGATTGCCGTCGACCAGCACCTCGCCGGGCTCGACCCCCAGTGCCTCGACCGCGCGCGTCATCGCAAGGAAAGTCGCCTGCAAAATGTTGATGCTGTCGATCTCGCTCACGCTCGCTTCGCCGACGCCCCAGCGGCAACGCGCCTTGATTTCGATCTCCAGCGCGGCACGGCGCTTCGCGCTCAATTTCTTGCTGTCGTCGAGACCGTCGATCCCGTCGTCGCACAGGATCACCGCGGCCGCGACCACCGGACCCGCGAGCGGTCCGCGCCCCGCCTCGTCGACGCCGACGACGATCATATCCGCCACGGCGGATAACGCCGGTATTCACCCGCCTGATAGAGGCAAAGACGATTGCCCGCGGGATCGGTCAACCGCGCCTCGCGCCAGCCCCATTCCTCGTCGCGCGGCATCTGGTCGAAGCGCACCCCGCGCCGCGCGAGATAGGCGACCCAGGCGTCGAGCGCGCCGCTTTCCAGATAGATGGTCGTTCCGCCCGCGTCGCCGCCGCCGACATGAATCGAGAGGGTAACGCCGTTGGCCGCCTCGAAGCGGGCATAGCCATTTGCGCTGCTATTGACGATCTGGGTCAGCCCCATCTGTCTGTAGAAGGCCACCGAAGCCGCATAATCGGTCGCCGGCAGGGTGATCTGGTTGAGTGCGGGGCCGGTAAACAGCCCGTCGTTCCGCACCCCCTGCTGCCCCATCGGGCCATGCCCCTCGCCTAATCCGGGCGCATCCATCAGCGCCAACCGCACGAAGTCGCGTGCGCGCGCCACCGCGGGCTCGAGCGGCATACCCTGCGCCAGCCCGGTCGCGATCGCGCTGGCAAGCGTGCAGCCGGTACCGTGGGTGTTCATCGTCGCGATACGCGGGGCTTCCCAGCGCGCCACTTCGCCCGCATCGGCCTCGATCAGCCGGTCGACCACGGTGTCGCCCTCGCCATGCCCGCCCTTGGCGAGCAGCGAGCAGCCATGCGCCAGCACCGCCGCCTCGCCGCCGAGCGCCGCCAGTTCGCCAAGATTGGGCGTCGCCACCGCCGCCCGGTCCAGCAGCGCCTCGAACGCGCGGATCGTGTCGGCGTCTGCAAGAACCGATCCGCTGGTGGCGACCATGACCGGGTCGAACACCACTGCGGCCCCGGCCATGTCGGGCCGGCGAAGCCGTTCGGCGACCGCCGCCGCGGTTGCCGCGCTGCCGATCATGCCGATCTTCACCGCGTCGACGCCGATGTCGGCGACGACGCTATCGATCTGCATCAGCACCATCTCGGCCGGGACCGCGTGGACGCCCTGCACGCCCATCGTGTTCTGCGCTGTAATCGCGGTGATCGCGGTCATCGCGTGGCCGCCGAGCATGGTGACGGTCTTGATGTCCGCCTGAATGCCCGCACCGCCGCCGCTATCGGAGCCGGCGATAATCAGAACGCGTGCGGTCAACGCTTGAACTTTCGCTCCGTCGAAGCGGGGAATTTCGCCAGCGCAGCGCCTTCGCGCAGCGGACGGTCGAGCAGGTCGCCGCCGCAATTGGGGCAGCGTTCGTCGAGCTTGTCGGCGCAGGTCGCGCAAAAGGTGCATTCGAACGAGCAGATGAAGGCGCCGTGGATGTCCGCGGGCAAATCACGGCCGCAGCGTTCGCAATCGGGTCGCATTTCAAGCATGTATATAATCCTTAAAAACCGTTCGCCCCAAGCTTGTCGGAGGGGGCCGTTCTTCCTGCTCGGTTCATAGAGAAGAGAATGGTGCTTCGACAAGCTCAGCACGAACGGGGTGAGACTATTCGGTTGTCAATTCGCCGCCGCCGCGCGCACCGCGTCGCAGATCATGTCGACCACCTGCTCAACCTCACCCGCATCGTCGCCTTCGGCCATGACGCGGATGACGGGTTCGGTGCCCGAGGCCCGGATCACAAGGCGGCCGCGGCCGTCGAGCATGGTTTCACCCTCGGCGATCGCCGCCTGCACCGTCGGCGCGTCGAGCGGTTTGCCGCCGGCGAAGCGCACATTCTTCAAAAGCTGCGGGACCGGGTCGAATTGGTGGAGCAACTCGCTCGCCGGTCGTCCGGCGCGGACGAGTTCGGCAAGCAATTGAAGCGCGGCGAGCGTCCCGTCGCCCGTCGTCGCATGGTCGGACAGGATCATGTGCCCCGATTGTTCGCCGCCGACGTTGAAACCGCCCGCCTTCATCCGTTCGAGGACATAACGGTCGCCGACCTTGGTCCGCTCGAGCCGCAGCCCCTCGCTCTCGAGAAAGCGTTCGAGGCCAAGGTTCGACATCACCGTCGCGACGACGCCGCCGCCTTTGAGCCGTCCCTGCCGCGCCCAGCTTGCCCCGATCAGCGCCATGATCTGGTCGCCGTCGACGATGTTGCCCTTTTCGTCGACGACGATCAACCGGTCGGCGTCGCCGTCGAGCGCCACGCCGATGTCGGCGCCGCTCGCCACCACCGTTTCCTGAAGCAGCGCCGGCGCGGTCGATCCGCAGCGGTCGTTGATGTTGGTGCCGTTGGGTTCGACGCCGATCGCGATCACGTCGGCGCCCAGTTCCCAGAATACGGTCGGCGCGCTGTTGTAGGCGGCACCATTGGCGCAATCGAGCACCAGCTTCAGCCCGTCGAGGCGCACCGAGCCGGGCAGGCTCTGCTTTACCGCGTGAATATAGCGCCCGCGCGCGTCCTCGATCCGTTTGGCGCGGCCGATATGCGCGGGTTCGGCAAGCGCCGGCGCCGCTTCGAGCAATGCCTCGATCTGCATTTCATCGGCATCGGACAGCTTGTAGCCATCGGGCCCAAACAGTTTGATGCCATTGTCGTGGAAGGGATTGTGGCTGGCAGAGATCATCACGCCCAGATCGGCGCGCATCGACTGCGTCAGCATCGCCACTGCAGGCGTCGGCATCGGGCCGACCTGCACCACGTCCATGCCGACGCTGGTGAACCCCGCGACCAGCGCATTTTCGAGCATATAGCCCGACAAGCGCGTATCCTTGCCGATCACGACGCGATGTTTGTGCCCGCCGCGCAGGAAATGCGCGCCCGCCGCCATGCCGACGCGCATCGCCACTTCGGCGGTCATCGGCACCTTGTTGGTCAGGCCCCGGATCCCGTCGGTTCCGAAAAACTTGCGCATGCCGTCTCCGCTTCCTAATCCTCGGGGTTCACGCTCGCCCACCCCGGCAGTCCGGACGGCACTAAGTCACCCATATTTGCTTGGCAAGCAGGCCGGAGGTTTTGAACTTGAAATCGGCATGGATCATCCTGTCATCGCTGATTGCAGGCATGCTGCTCGGCATCCTGCTCGACATGGCCGCCCCGACAGCGGGCACGGCGTCGCTTCCCTATGTCGAAACCGTCGGCCTGTTGTGGCTGAAGGCGCTGACGATGACGATCATCCCGCTGATCGTCGCGCTGCTGATCACCGGCATCACTGCGACCGCAGACGCCGCGCGCGCGGGAACGCTCGCGGCGCGGTCGGTCGGCATCTTCATGGTGTCGATTTTCCTCACCGGCCTGATGTCGCTGCTCGTCACGCCGCTGTTGCTCCGCCTGTTTCCGCTGTCGCAGGGCGCCGCGGCGGCGCTGCGCGGCGGGCTCGGCGGCGCGACCGAAGCGCCGCCCTCCCCGACCTTTTCGGATTTCATCCTCGGCCTGATCCCCGCCAACCCGATCGCCGCGGCGGCGGAGACGACCGTCCTGCCGCTGATCGTCTTCACCACCATCTTCGCCTTCGCGATGACGCGCATCGCCCCCGACGCGCGCGCCAGCCTGTCGGGCCTGTTCAAGGCATTGGGCGACACGATGCTCGTCGTCATCGGCTGGGTGCTCGCGCTCGCCCCGATCGGGGTGTTCGCGCTCGGCTATGCGCTGGCGATCAAGGCCGGGCTCGCGGCATTCGGCGGCCTTCTCCACTATGTGCTGATCGTCTCCGGCGTTGGCGTCTGCTGTATTCTGCTTGGCCTCGCGCTCGCCTGGTTGGTCGTCGGCGTCGCGCCGGCACGCTTCGTCCGGGCGATGGTGCCCACGCTCGCCGTCGCGCTGTCGACGCAAAGCTCGCTCGCCAGCCTGCCCGCGATGCTCCGCGCGACCGAGGATCTGGGCGTCGATCCCAAAAAGGCCGATATCGTCCTGCCGCTCGCGGTGGCGCTCTTCCGCTTCACCAGCCCGGCGATGAACCTGGCGGTGGTCGTCTATATTGCCTGGCTGTTCGGCCTGACGCTGTCGCCGTGGACGATGGCGGTCGGCCTTGCCGTCGCGATGGCCGCGGCGCTGAGTTCGGTCAGCCTGCCCGGATCGATCAGCTATGTCACATCGATCGCGCCGATTGCCGTATCGATGGGGGTGCCCGTCGCGCCGCTGGGGCTGCTCGTCGCGGTCGAGACCTTTCCCGACATATTCCGGACATTGGGCAATGTTATCGCCGACGTCGCCGCGACCAAATATGCCGCCGACGGCGTTCGCGACGAACCAGAAGGAGAAGCAGCATGAAATATCGCAAGCTCGGCCACGGCCTCGAAGTCTCGGCGATCGGCGTCGGCTGTATGCCGATGATCAAGGGCGGCAATATCCTCTATGGCGAAGCCGCCGATATGGACGAGGCGACGCGGACGATCCACCGCGCGATCGACATGGGCGTCACCTTCTTCGACACCGCCCAAATCTATGGCCCGTTCACCAATGAAGAACTGCTCGGCGAAGCCATCAAGGGCAAGCGCGACGGTCTTGTCATCGCGACCAAGTTCGGCTTCCGCTTCGACGGCAAGCAGATCGTCGGCGTGGACGGCAGCCCCGACAACGCGCGGCGCGCCTGCGAAGGCTCGCTCCAGCGCCTTGGCATCGACACTATCGATCTCTTCTACCAGCACCGCGTCGACCCCTCGGTACCGATCGAGGAAACCGTCGGCGGGATGATGGAACTGGTCAAGGAAGGCAAGGTGCGCCACATCGCGCTATCCGAAGCCGGCCCCGAGACGCTGCGCCGCGCCGCCAAGGCCGCACCGATCACCGCCTTGCAGAGCGAATATTCGATCTGGGAGCGCGACGTGGAGGATGAAATCCTGCCGGTCTGCCGCGAGTTCGGCATCGGCTTCGTCCCCTATTCGCCGCTCGGCCGCGGGTTCCTTGCGGGCGCGGTGCGCAGCCGCGACGAGCTGCCCGAGCATGACTGGCGCCGCAACGACCCGCGCTATTCGGAGGAAAATCTGCCCGCCAACCTGCGCATCGTCGATGCGATCGGCGCAGTCGCCGACCGGCACCGCGTGTCGAAGGCGCAGGTCGGACTCGCGTGGCTGCTCGCGCAGGGCGACGACATCGTCCCCATTCCCGGCACCAAGCGCCGCGCCACGATGGAAGACAGCATGGCCGCCGCCGACCTGACCCTCAGCGCCGACGATATTGCGGCGATCGACGCAGCAGCGCCGAAGGGCGGCACCAGCGGCCCGCGCTATGGCGAACAGGGAATGCGGATGGTGCGGCTGTAGGGTTTCGGGTTTCGGCCGGAACAAGTCCCGTCGCCCCCCGCGAAGGCGGGGCCGCTGTCGGTTTACGCAGCGCCGCAAAAAAAGGCCGATTGCGGCCCCCGCCTGCGCGGGGGCGACGTTCTGAAGCAACGTCCGCTAACGACCGATTGCGGACATCCCTAGCCCGCTAATTTTGTTTAATATAGTACGCATGGTATGGTGCCACTGATCGCTATCCCGCCCTTAGTAATTATTCTGTCCAGCTTGCTGCTGGGCAGACTATTCAATCAGCGCTTTCCCTCGCGATGGTGGCTACTTCGCCTCGGCCTTTTCCCACTGATTTGCGTGGGCTTGGCGTGCTACGTGATGGCTACGCCTACACCGATCCCCGACAACTATGATCCGTCCATACATGGCAATGATGGACGCCTCGATTTTCTCGCAATTATGGCATGGGGTCTCGTCTTTCCTACGATATATCTCGCCATCGCCTTTCCGGCTTCCTTGGCGTACGCGCTTTGGAAGCGCAGAATTGATGCGGAGCCTGACTAGCTCGACGTCCGGCCACCACCCTATTCTGTTGAAGAAGTCGCCCGACACGCTGTGGAGGGTGGAAGCGGACGGGAAGCGAACGGCCTCCCCACCCCGATCAGGCGGTGGCGAGGCGCTGGATCGGGAAGATCTTTGCCATTTTCCGGAGGTTTTGGGCTGCGGCCGCGAGGTGGAACTCGTCACGGGCACCATTGGGACCGCGCAGGCGCAAGCGGTCTAGCTTCAGGATGCGCTTGAGGTGGGCGAACAGCATTTCGACCTTCTTCCGCTCTCTGCTCGACACAAGATAGGCGTCGGTTGTCGCGATATCGCGGGCCATGTCGCGCGCGCCTTCGTGGATCGAACGCGTGACCTTGCGGGCGGGCGCATTGGGCGTGCATTGCGGTTTTAGGACGCAGCCTTCGCAGTCTTGCTGACGCGCTCGATAGCGGATGGAGCCGTCCTTATCGATCCCGGTCCGCGGCGTACTGAAGTTGCGATTGGACCGCCGCAACTGGTTGCCACCCGGGCAGGTGTAGCTGTCGTCGTCATGATCATAGATGAAGTCGGCCCGTTCGAAGCTACCATCATTGCGACCGGATTTTTCGAACACCGGGATATGCGGCTCGATGCCTTTCTCTTCCACCAGCCAAGCCAGGTTCGCAGCCGAAGCGCCCCTGTGTTCGGTCGATCATCCTTCGCTGCGCTGTCACTTCGGCCTGCCGCACCGACGTCGTCGCCTCGACATCGACGATCACCGCATGATCGAGGTCGATCAGATAATTGGTGCTGTAAGAGTAAAAGGCCCGCTCACGCGTTGCCGCCGTCCAGCGGGCGGCAGGATCGGTCAGCGCGATCCGCTTCGGCTGGACCGGCGTCGAACCTCCGAACGCCGCATCGTCCAGCACCTCCAGATATTCACGAACGGCGCGGCCCGTCACATCGGTCGGCAGGCCTTCGTCCCCGGGCACAGATCGCCGACGATAGACATCCGCCCGGATCAGGCTCGCATCGACGGCGAAGCCCTCGCCCCCGACCAGGCCTTCCGCCATGCAGCGCGACACCGTCATCTCGAACAGTTCGCGAAGCAGATCGCTGTCGCGGAAGCGGCCATGCCGGTTCTTCGAGAAGGTCGAGTGATCGGGAACAGCTCCCTCCAGCCCCAGCCGACAGAACCAGCGATAGGCGAGGTTCAGATGCACCTCTTCGCAAAGCCGCCGCTCCGACCGGATGCCCATGCAATAGCCGACGATCAGCATCCGGATCATCAACTCCGGGTCGATCGAGGGCCGACCCATCTCGCTATAATAGGGGCGCAGATGCTCGCGCAGACCGCCGAGATCCACGAACCGGTCGATCGAGCGCAGCAGGTGGTCCGCCGGAACATGATCCTCGAGGCTGAATCTGTAGAACAGCGCCTCCTGCATCACCGTCCGCTCGCCCATCATCAGCCGTCTCCCGATAACAAGACAACTGAATCATTCCCCGCGCCTCACTGCAAGCGGGACTTTTTCAACAGAATACGCCCCATTTGCGCCGTCCGCCGCCGATCCGGACGCGATGGCAGGAAACGACCGATTGCTGACGTTTTCGGTTTGATGAGCTATCCTAGGCTTTCAGGGGGATGAGGGAACTTCGATTTGAGAGCACTGACAAAATACCGCGCATACCTAGAACGAGCCTCCGATCGTCATGGCGTTGGAGCGATCCGGATCGTCAGTCTCTGGTGGTTCATTTGCCTCCTACCACTCTGTTTGACCGGCCCAGACTCCCCACTGAGCATGCCATTGTTTTGGATTTTATCAGGCATCATGTTCGTCGGCGTTGCATATTCGGGTTGGCACCTCTGGGGCATATCCATCCGGCGCTCTAACGCGGAGGCTCAAAGGCTCGAGGATGACGAGTGGGCTCGCTTCGATCAAAAGTTGAAATGAGAATGTCAGCTTCCCACCAAAGCCGCCGTCCCCTACCCGTTCCGATTGAGCCGTTCGCTCAAATCTTCGACCTTCTCGACCAGGTCGGCGATGCGCATGCGGTCGATCTTTTCGTGCAGGCGCATGATTTCCAGTTCGGCGCGCAGGTTGATTTCATAGTCGAGCCGGGCCGACAGCCGGTCCTTCGCCGCCTGCCGATTCTGGCTCATCATGATGACCGGCGCCTGGATCGCAGCGAGCATCGAGAGCATCAGGTTGAGGAAGATATAGGGATAGGGATCGAAGACGAGCCCCGCACGCGCAAGGACGCTCGAATTGAGCAGCATCCACGCGACGAGCACGACGCCGAAGGCGATGATGAAACCCCACGAACCGCCGACCGCCGCCACCCGGTCGGCCAGCCGGTCACCGAAGCTCGCTTCCTCATCGTCGATCTCGCCCGCGTTGCGGCTGGTCGGTGCGCGTTCGGCGATGGCGCAGATGACGCGCTGCTCCTGTTCGTCGAGTTCGTTGAACGCGCGCCCGAGCAGGCGCAGCGCCATGTCCGCGATCCGGGCTTCGTCATTCATGACGGTCAGCCGATCCAGCGCCAGATGCCCGCCGCCATATAGCCGAGCGCGCCATGCCCCCAGGTCGCCGCGAGCCACAGCAGGATGCCGCCGAACCGCGCATGGCCGCGCGGGATCGCATCGCCCCACGGCGCCGCCCCCGCAACCTGCCGCCCGAACGGCACGAAGCTCGTCCGCGCCGCCCAGTGGCGCCACGCATCACCCATCAACCGCGCCTTCTTGGCGTCCTGCCCCGCCGATCCGACAAGCGCGAGGAAGGCGATCGTCGCCGACAGCAGCAACTGCGCGCCCGTCGGCATGACGAGCGCGTGGGCGAACGCCCATAGCGCAAAGGCCCACATCATCGGATGACGGGTAATCGCGAAAACCCCGCGCGGCGCGCCCTGGGCGTCGAACGCCGCCTTCGGCGACGGCAGCGCCGGATTGCCGATCAATGACCCCATGAACAGGATGCTCGCAAAGAGGACGATCAGCGTTGCGAGCGCCCACAGCGGATCGTCGACCGTCCACAGCGGCGGTTCGGGCGGCATCGCGCGCCACGCCTGAACGAGCGGAATGAACGTAGCGAAGGCCACGATCGAATAGACGATCTGGAACCCCCGCTCGCCGAGCCGGCTGGCCAGCCCGTCGCGCAGCGGGTGCGACAGGAGGAGGTGCGAGCCGACGAATAGCACCGCGGTTGCGATCAACAGCGACATGGGGTTCATCGGCTCGCCTCCTTCATCTCGCGGCGCGCTCAGCCTCTCTGGTGCTTACCGGTCATAGGCCTTGGGCAATGCGCCTTCTTGCGGCGTCGCATAGCGATCGCGCAAGCGGTCTTGTCGCGTCACGAGCGATTGGCGCTTGCCGTCGATCCACACCGCGGTCGGCCGGCTGCCGAGTTCGAGCGGATCATTGTCCCAGATCACCACGTCGCCGACGCGCCCGGCGCGCAGCGATCCGATCGTGCCATCCATGCCGACCGCCCGCGCAGGGGCGCTGGTGATCGCGGCGAACGCCTGATCCCAGCTCAGCCCGCTGGCGCCCGGCAGCTTTGTCAGCGCGACCAGGTTGCCGGCATATTGCGTGGTATAGCCCATCTTGTGCGCGTCATCGTCGTCGAACACGCCAACCGAAACATCGACGCCGGCGGCTTCGAGCCGCCCGGCATTCGATTGCGTCGCGCCCAGCCGTTCGAAGCTCGCGGGGAGGTCGCTCAGCGGCGAGACCAGCACCGGCACCTTCGCCGCAGCGATGTCCCGGGCGACGAGCCAGCCCTCGGTCGCGCCGACGAGCACGGGCTTCAGCGCCGGAAATTCGCCCTTCAGTTTCAGCACGTTCAATATGTCGGCGGCGCGATCGACGCGCACGAACAGCGGGGTCGTGCCGTTGATCACGCGGACCAGTGCGTCGGCGTCGGCGCGCTGGATCAGCGCGTCGCTGCCCCATTCGGCAAGCGTCGCGGGATTGCGGGCATAGCTGCGCGCCGCGAGCAATTGTTCGCGGAACATCAGGAAGGTCGCCGCGCGGCTTCCCCCCGCGTTCGACGATCCGCCCTCGCCGAATTCGATGAATTGCAGCGCGCGCGGGCGCGTCACCATGTCATTGTCGTCGCCCAGGTCGACGACCGCCCCTTGGCCCGCGAACAGCCCGCTGCTGTCGCCCGGCGCAACGATCGCGCGGGTGACGCCGGCAGCGCGGTTGACCGCGACGGGCGAGCCCATCGGGTTGAGCGCGGGCGCGATGTCGATACCCGCCGAAAAGCGCGAACGACGCGCCGAGCGGTCGTTGCTGCCCTGCACGGCATCGACCTCGACCAGTCCGACGCGGCTGAACGCCGCGACGATGCCGGGCGTTACCCAATGGCCGCCGGCGTCAACGCGCTCGATCCCTGCGGGGACCGCAACGCCCGCGCCGGCGGCGACGATCTTGCCGCCGCGCACGACGACGGTGCCGCCCTCGATGGGGGCGCTGCCGTCGCCGATGACGAGCCGCGCGTTGGTGATCGCAACATCCTGTGCCGCGACCGGGGCCGCGATCAGCGCGGCGGCGGAAAGCAGAAGCGCGCGCATCATTTCACATCTCCCTCGCCGGGCTGCCCCAGCTCGAAATCGCTTACCGGTCGCCGTTTGGGGTCGGTCGCATCGAACATCAGCGCGCCGTCGATCCAGACCTTTTCGGGCCGCGTATAGACGCTGAACGGGTTGCCGTTCCACAGCACGACGTCGGCCATCTTGCCCGGCTTCAGACTGCCGGTCTTGTCGGCGATCCCCAGCGCCTTGGCGGGATTGTACGACAGCCAGGTCCACGCCTGCTCGTCGCTGATCTGCATCCCCATGCGCCGCCCGGCGGCAAGCCCCTTCGCCGCTTCCTGATTCAGACGCTGGATCTGGTTTTCGTCGTCCGAATGGACGATCGTGCAGGCGCCCGCCTTGTAAACAAGCGCGATATTTTCAGGCACCGAGTCATAGGCTTCCATCTTGAAGCCCCACCAGTCGGCCCAGATGGCGGCACAAATGCCTTCCTTCGCGAGCACGTCGGCGATCTTGTAGGCTTCGACCGCATGGTGGAACGCCGACACCTTATATCCGAACTCGTGGCTCATATCGATGACCTGCGCCATTTCGTCGGCGCGGTAGCAATGGTTCTGCACCAGGATTTCGCCTGACAGCACGCCCGCGAGCGTTTCCATCGCCAGATCGCGATCGACGGGCTTTCCTTCGTCGAGCTTCTTCTTATAGGCTGCGGCCTTGGCCCAGGTCGCGCGATCGACCGCGAAATTGCCCATGCGGGTCGAGGGCATGCGCCCCTTGCTGCCATAGACGCGCTTCGGATTCTCGCCGCACGCCATCTTCATACCATAGGGGGCACCGGGGAATTTCATCCCCTGCACCGTGCGCGCCGGAACATTTTTGAGCACGACCGAGCGGCCGCCGATCAGATTGGCGCTGCCCGGCAGAATCTCGAGGCTCGTCACCCCGCCATTGGCGAGCGCGCGGCTGAAGCCCGGATCCTGCGGCCAGACGCTATGCTCGGCCCAGACTTCGGGCGTCGTCGGGCTGGTCGCCTCGTTCCCGTCCGAATGCGCATCGACCGACGGGCTCGGATAGACGCCGAGGTGGCTGTGGATGTCGATCACGCCGGGGGTGAGATATTTGCCGGTGCCGTCGACGACGTCATAGCCCGCGGGGATCGCCGTATCGGGGCCGCCGATGCTCACCACCTTGCCGTCGGCAAACAGCGCGACGCCATTGTCGATGCGTCCGCCTTCGCCGTCGAAGATCGTCACACCGCGCACCGCCGTCGGGCGGCCTGCATAGGCGTGATAGGTCGACGGATAGGGATCCTTGTTGAACTTCACCGGCTTTTCGGCGCTCGCGGCGGGCTTGTCGCCCGCCGACTGCGCCGAGGTGCCCGACGCCGCGCAACCCGCGAACGCCAGCGAAACGGCAGCCAGCAGACTGCCCTTCACGCCCCTGATCATATGCTTATGCCCCCTTCGGTTCGGGATGCGTCCCCGCCGCTTGCGGTTCGGCAAGTTCGCCAGCTCCGGCAACGCCGTCGTCGCGGTCGCGCAGCGTGTCGAGGTGCATCCACTTCTTCACGATAGGCGACAGCGCCAGCACAACGACGCTGACGCCGATCGTGATGAGGCCGATTTCCTGATAGATGGCGAGCGTCGCCTCCTTGGTCATGTCGCCGCTTTCGCCGCCGGTCGCTTCCCCGATCTTGCCCGCGACGAAATTGCCGACCGCGGTCATGTAGAACCAGGCGCCCATTATGAGCGACGCCATGAACGACGGCGCGAGGCGATTCATCGCGCTCAGCCCCACCGGCGACAGGCACAGCTCGCCGGTCGTGTGGAGAAGATAGAGCAGGAAGACGAAGAGGACGGGCGTCGCGACCTCGGGTCCGACGCTGCTCGCGCCCCACACGAAGACGAGGAAGCCCGCCCCGACCTGCGCGAGCGCCAGCGCGAACTTCGCCGGCGCCGAGGGTTCGAGCCCGCGCTTGCCCAGCCACTGCCACAGCGCCGCAAAGACCGGCGCGAAGAGGATGATATAGATGGGATTGATCGACTGGAACACCGATGCGGGCACGCCGCCCTTGTCGACATAGCGGTCGGTGTAGAGGTTGAAGCTGCCGCCGGCCTGTTCGAACAGCCCCCAGAACAGCGGGTTGAGCGCGATCAGGAATAGAATGGCGAAAATGCGTTCGCGCGGTTCCTTCTCGAGCTTGAAGGCCTGGAACAGCACCCAGCCGAGGAGGCCGAGGCCCGAAATGACGAGCAACGTCTGGATCACATCCTGATACTGGACGAGCGCCCACATCACCCCGACGGCGACAAGGCCGACGCCATAGATGCTCCACTCCTTGGATTTCGCGAGCGGTGCGGGTGCCTCGCCAGCGCCGAGCAGGACATTCTTGCCGAGCACGAAGACGATCAGGCCGGCGACCATGCCGATGCCGGCAAGACCGAAGCCATAGGCCCAGCCGATCTTCTGGCCGAGATAGCCGACGAGGATCGTGCCGAGCGCCGCGCCGACGTTAATCCCCATGTAGAAGATAGTGTAGGCCGCATCGCGGCGCATGTCGGTCAGGCGATAGAGCTGGCCGACCATCACCGAGATATTCGCCTTGAGGAAACCCGAGCCGACGATGATGAGCGCGAGCGCGAGCCAGAAGATGTTGATCGCGGGATCGGCCTGCTTCGTCGCGGCATCGGTGATGCCGTGATCGCCCTCGAAGGCCATGAACAAATGGCCGAAGGCGAGGAGCACACCGCCGAACAGCACCGCCTTGCGCTGCCCCAGATAGCGGTCCGCAAGATAGCCGCCGAGCACGGGGGTGATGTAGACGAGCGCGGTATAGGCGCCGTAGATCAGGTTCGATTTGCCGTCCGAAAACAGCCAGTGCTGCGTCAGGTAGAAGATCAGCAGCGCGCGCATGCCGTAGTAGGAGAAGCGTTCCCACATCTCGGCAAAGAACAGCATGTAGAGGCCCTTGGGATGGCCGGCGAATTCAGGTTTCTTGCTGGCGGCGACCAAAGCGCCGATGCTCAAAAAGACCCCCAGGATGACCAGCGCGATAACCGCGATCCAGTCCCCCTCGTCCCATAAGGCCATATTTTTCATCTATATGCGTCCCTTTTCCCGGATAGTTTTGCCGCGGACTTCTGCCGCGCGAATGGGGCAACCTAGCGCGAAAATTGCGTATGGGAAGAATCTAATTGCGCATGAAACCAAAGCGCCAGGCGCGGCGGGGTTGCGCGGATGCGGGCGAGACGCCACATCGCGCGCGATGTTCAACGACACCTCTTCGCTGAAAAGCCACCTCGCCACGCGCCGCTCGGGCAAGGCGCGCGACATGGTCGCCCCCGGGCCCGACGCGGACGATTTGCGCGCGATCATCGAACTCGCGCTGCGCACGCCCGATCATGGCAAGCTCGCCCCCTGGCGCATCATCACGATCGCGCCCGAACAGCGCGATGCCTTTGCCGCGCTGCTCAAGCGGGCATGGGTTGCCGAAAATCCCGGCGCGGCCGGCATGGATCTCTCTGCGCTCGACCAGTTTGCGCATCAGGCGCCGACGCTGCTGCTCCTCGTCTCGGCGCCCGTCGCGGGCAGCAAGATCCCACTGTGGGAACAGCAGATGTCGGCGGGAGCAGTCGGCATGAACCTGCTCCACGCCGCGCACGCCCACGGCTATGTCGGCAGCTGGCTCACCGGCTGGGCGGCGTTCAGCCCGAACGTCGGCGCCGCGTTCGGGCTGCGCGAAGGCGACGCGATCGTCGGCTATTTCTTTTTCGGCACCCCCGGCGCCGACCTGTCGGAACGCCCGCGTCCAGATTATGACGAAATTGTCAGCGCTTGGGACATTTAGTGTCGCCTAATATCAGCAGAAACTAATTTTCGTCAATTGACTGTGCTGCTGTCTTATGGCATTAAGGCGGCATGCTCGATCAGACCAAACCCGTTTATCAACGGCTTCGTGACGTGATCGCCAATGCGATTCTCGACGGCACCTTTCGCGACGGCGACATGCTCCCGTCGGTCCGGTCGCTCGCTGCCGAGGAAGGCGCCAACCCGCTGACCGTCGCCAAGGCCTATCAGACCTTTCAGGACGAAGGTCTGGTCACGGTGAAGCGCGGGGTCGGCATGTTCGTCGCCGAGGGTGCGACCGATCGCCTGCGCACGCTGATGCGCGAAGATTTCCTGACCAACGTCTGGCCGCCGGTCGCCGAGCAGATGCGCCGCATCGGCCTCGACGCGCGGACGCTGCTCGACCTCACCGACGCCTGATCACCTTTCCCGAACGCGACGAGCGGGGCCGCTGCGCGAAGACACGATGCTGCGTCAGCCCTTTCCACTGACGCCGCCACCTGCTAGGCGCCCGGCGCCATGTCCCAGAACCACCCAGACCGCCGCACCTTCGCCATCATCTCGCACCCCGACGCGGGCAAGACGACGCTGACCGAAAAGCTGCTCGTTGCGGGCGGCGCCATCCATATGGCGGGCGAGGTCAAGGCACGCGGACAGGCGCGGCGCGCCCGCTCCGACTGGATGAAGATCGAACAGCAGCGCGGCATTTCGGTGACCTCGTCGGTGATGACCTTCGAACATCAGGGCCTTGTCTTCAACCTGCTCGACACGCCGGGGCACGAGGATTTCAGCGAGGACACCTATCGCACGCTCACCGCGGTCGACAGCGCGGTGATGGTGATCGACGCCGCCAAGGGGATCGAACCGCAGACGCTCAAGCTGTTCGAGGTGTGCCGCCTGCGCTCGGTGCCGATCATCACCTTCATCAACAAGGTCGATCGCGAAGGCCAGTCGCCCTTCGAACTGCTCGACGAGGTCGCCGACCGGCTGGCGCTCGACGTCTGTCCGATGAACTGGCCGGTCGGGATGGGCGGCACCTTCTCGGGCCTCTATGATCTGGTCGAACCGTCGCTCGCGGTCCCCGGCAAGGAAGCCTCGCGGGCGTTCGAGGGCGAACGGATCGCGCTCACCGGCCATGACGATCCGAAGCTGGCGGCGGCGGTCGCTTCGCGTGCGCTCGATCAGTTCAACGAAGAAATCGAGCTCGCCTCCGCGGGCTATGCGTCCTTCGACGTCAACGCATATCGGAACGGCGATCTCACCCCCGTCTATTTCGGCTCCGCGCTCAAGGAATTCGGTGTCGTCGATCTGCTCGCCGGGCTCGCGGCGCATGCGCCGGGGCCGCAGCCGCAGCCTGCCGAACCCGCGCCGGTACGCCCCGACGACGATGCCGTCACCGGCTTCGTCTTCAAGGTGCAAGCAAATATGAACCCCGCGCACCGCGACCGCATCGCCTTCATGCGCCTGTGTTCGGGCAAGTTCGAACGCGGGATGCGGCTGACGCAAGGCGGCACCGGCAAGGCGATCGCGATCAGCCGTCCGATGCTTTTCCTCGCGCAGGACCGCGAAATGGCCGAAGAGGCCTGGCCCGGCGACATCATCGGTATCCCCAACCACGGGACGCTGCGGGTCGGCGACACCCTCTCCGAACGCAGCGACGTGATGATCACCGGCCTGCCGAACTTCGCCCCCGAAATCCTGCGCCGCGTCGCGCTCGTCGATCCGACCAAGACCAAACAGCTCCGCAAGGCGCTCGACGACATGGCCGAAGAAGGGATCATCCAGGTCTTCTATCCGGAGATCGGCGCCAACATGATCGTCGGCGTCGTCGGCCAGCTCCAGCTCGACGTGCTGATCAGCCGGCTCGAGGCCGAATATAAGGTCGAGGCAAAGCTCGAGGCCAGCCCGTGGGATACCGCGCGCTGGATCGCCAGCGATGACGCCGCCGCGCTCAAGCAGTTTCAGGCCGACAATCGCGGCGCCGCCGCCACCGACCGTGACGGCGCGCCGGTCTTCATGGCCAAGGATGCGTGGGAAGTCGGCTATGTGACGCAGCGCAACCCGGCGATCCGCTTCACCGCGACCAAGGAACGGGTGTTCGCACCGGCCCAATAATCTCGCCGCCCCCGCGAAAGCTGGGGCGACCTATATATCAGAGCAGGCTCAGCAAATCTGCGGGCGCAGCGGCCGTGTCGCCCTCTTCTTCCTCGCCCTCGAACTTGCTCAGCGTCACGCCGAGCAGCCGGATCCCCTGCTCGACCGGCAGCAAGGGGGCGAGGATCGCCTCCCCCGCCGCGAGCAGCGCCGCCCCGTCGGCGATCGGCGCCGCCACCGACTTTGCGCGCGTGATCGTGCGGAAGTCGGCATAGCGCAGCTTCAGCGTCACCGTCCGCCCGCGCGCGCCCTTCTTCGCCGCCCGGTCCCATACCACGGTGCAAACATGGGCGAGCGCCTCGCGAATTTCGGTGTCGCTGACCAGATCGTTGAAGAAGGTCCGCTCGCCGCCGAGGGACTTGAGCGGCCGGTTCGATCGCACACGGCGATGGTCCACCCCGCGCGCCAGATTATAGAGCCATTCGGCGCTGTTACCGAAATGCGCCGCCAGCCACGCGCGGTCCTGCGCCGCCAGATCGGCGCCCGAAAAGATGCCGAGCCCTTCCATCTTCGCGGCGGTCACGGGGCCGATGCCATGGAACCGCCGGATCGACAGCGTCTGGACAAACGCCGCACCTTTACCCGGCGGAATCACCGTCATCCCGTCGGGCTTGTTCTGATCAGACGCCAGCTTGGCGATGAACTTGTTGTACGACACGCCGGCCGAAGCAGTCAGGCCGGTTTCGGCGCGGATGCGTTCCCGGATCAGCCGCGCGGTCGCCGTCGCGCTGCCCAGTTCCGCCTTGTCGCGCGTCACGTCGAGATAGGCTTCGTCGAGCGACAGCGGTTCGACATCGTCGGCGTAGTCGTGAAAGATTGCGCGGATCTGATGCGATATCGCGCGATAGGCGTCGAACCGCGGCGGCACAAAAATCAGCTCGGGACACTGGCGCTTCGCGGTGATGCTCGGCATCGCCGACCGGACGCCGAATTTGCGCGCTTCATAGGATGCGGCGGCGACCACCCCGCGCCGCGAAGATCCGCCGACCGCGACGGGCTTGCCGCGCAGCGCCGGATCGTCGCGCTGCTCGACCGAGGCGTAAAAGGCGTCCATGTCGACATGGATGATTTTGCGAACCGGCGCCTCGCCGCCGTCCGCTTCACTGTCGCCGGTCTCGCTCACACGCCGATTCCTAGCATGTTGCCACGATGTTCTCAATCACCGCTGCGCGTTCCACTTGACGATCCCGCCCCAAACTGGCAATCGCGCGCACCTTGGCGAAGCGGGTATAGCATAGTGGTAATGCTCTAGCCTTCCAAGCTAGCTAGGCGGGTTCGATTCCCGCTACCCGCTCCAACTTCCCCTGCATCACCGCCCGATCTGATCGGCCTTGTCGCGCAAGTCGGCTGCCGCCTGATCCCTGCCGCGCCGTTCGAGAAGATCGGCATAGAGCCGCATGATGTCGGCGTTCAGCGGTTGCAGGCGATAGGCGAGCGCGATCATCGGCAGCGCGCGCGCATTGTCGCCCTTTGCGGCCCAGGCCCGCGCCAGTTCGCGCAGGATGACCACGTCGCGGTTGCCGATCCGTTGCCGCACCCGGTCGAAATGGGCGATCGCCTGATCCCAATGCCGCAAGTCCATCGCCAGATGCCCCGCCAGCCGTTCGGCGGCGAGGCTCGATGGCTGGCGATTGCGCAGCGCGAGGATCGCCGCGCCCGATCCCGCCGGATCGCCCGACCGATAGAGCGCGTTGGCGAGCCGCAGCGTCGTGCGCTCGCCCGCGTCGAGGTCGCGCGCGGCACGATAGGCGGCGATGGCAAGATCATAGCGCTCGCCCGCCAGCGCCGCGTCGCCGAGCAGGATATGCGCGTCGGCGACGCCGCGATTGGCGTCGCGCAGCCGCGTCGCGCGCGCGATGGCCCGGGCATATTGGCCGCTTGCCATGTCAGCCGCGATCGCCGGGATCGCCTTTGCCGGATCGAGCGGGGCGGCATCGGCCGCCATCGCGACCAGGCCATAGTCGTTATCGACCGCAAAGGGTCCAGCCTCGCCGCGCGCCAGGCTGGCGGCGCGCGCCTGATAATCCGCCGATACGCCGCCTCGGCCTTCTTCGGCAGCGACGCGTGCAGCCAGCAGCAGCGACCAGCTATCGGCGTCGCCGCGATCGACGATCGGTTGCAGCGCCGCCATCGCGCCGTCGTCGTCGCCATCGGCCCAGTTCGCCGCAGCCAGCACGCGCCGCGCGGTGAAATTGTCGGGCTGTTCGGCGAGCAGCCGCTCGGCCCAGCTCGCGCCGACTGCCTCGCCGCCCAGTTGCAGCTCGACGATGGCGCTCAGCAGCGTGAAGCCCGGTTCGTCGTCCATCTGCCCGCGCGTGCGCTGCAGCAGGCTGCGCGCGAGCTGATAATTGTCGGCGCGCGCCGCGAGCACCGCCTGCAGATAATAGATTCGCGGATCGCCGGGGATCAGCGTCGCAGCGTGGCGCAAGGCGACCAGCATGTCGCGATAGCGGCCGATATCGCCGAGCGTCGCGGCCTGATCGATCAGCGCCCCGGCATTGTCGGGATCGGCGGCGAGCGCCGCGTCGTACCAGCGCAGCGATGCGCGCAGCCCCTCCTCGGTGCGGACGAGATTGGCCTTGAGTGCCAGCGCGGCGCTGTTCGTTCCATCGAGTTCGATCGCATAGTCGGCCGCATCGCGGGCGCCCTTGATATCGGCATTGGCATTGCGGAAGCGCGCGACATCGACCCACAGCATCGAATCGCGCGGCAGTTCGCGCACCGCGCGATCATAGGCGTCGCGCGCCGACGCAAGGTCGCCATTGTCCAGATGGACGTTGCCCGCGACCCACGCCGCCTCGCCCATCATTTCGGGTGCGATCGGACCGCCGTCGAGTTCTTCGAAGGCGCGGCGACCGTCGCCCTGCATCGCATAGGCGCGCGCGAGCAGCGGGCGCAGCACGGCGCGATTGCCGCCCGCATCGATCGTCGCCTTGACCGCGGCCTCGGCCGCCACCCCGTCGCCGAGCCGGAACAATATGCGGATCAGCCGGATGCGCGGTTCGAACGATTGCGGATCGTCGGCGACCGCCCGTTGCAGTTCGGCGCGGCGCTCCTGCAGGTCGGCGCGCGAACCCGGCGGCTGCGGCGCGGCGCAGCCGGCGAGCGCCGACGCCGCGACGAGCACGGCCAGCCAAGGCCCGCGCCATGCCATTCAGGCCTGAATCCGATATTGCTTGAGCAGGTCGTAAAGCGTCGGGCGACTGATCCCGAGCAATTTGGAGGCAAGCGAGATATTCCCCTCGCTTTGCGTCATCGCGCGGCGGATCGCCACGCGGTCGGCGGCTTCGCGCGCGCTGCGCAGATTGAGGTGGCTTTCCCCGGGCTCGTCGCCGCGCCCCGCCATGTCGAGATCGTCCTTCGTCACCAGCTTGCCGTCGGCCATGATGACCGCGCGCTTGATCCGGTTTTCCAGCTCGCGCACATTGCCCGGCCAGCGCGCCGCATCGATGGTCTGCAACGCATCGGGCGCAAAGCCGCGCACCGCCGGGTTCATTTCGGGCGCATATTTATGCAGGAAATGCCGCGCGAGCAGCACCGCGTCGCCCGGCCGTTCGGCAAGCACGGGGATCTTCACCACCATTTCGGCGAGCCGGTAATAAAGGTCATCGCGGAAGGCCCCTTGGGCGATCATCGCGTCGAGGTCGCGGTGCGTTGCACAGACGATGCGCGTATCAACCGCGATCGGCTTGCGGCCGCCGATGCGTTCGATCGTGCGTTCCTGCAGGAAGCGCAGCAGCTTCACCTGCAGCGGGAGCGGGATGTCGCCGACTTCGTCGAGAAACAGCGTGCCGCCGTGCGCCAGCTCGATCTTGCCCTCGGTGGTTTTGACCGCGCCGGTGAACGCGCCTTTTTCATGCCCGAACAATTCGCTTTCGAGCAGATTTTCGGGGATGGCGGCGCAGTTGATCGCGACGAAAGCGCCGTCGCGCCGCCCGCTCGCCTGGTGCAGCCCGCGCGCGAGCAATTCCTTGCCCGTGCCGCTGGCGCCGAGTAGCATCACCGACACGTCGAGGTTGGCGACCCGCTCGATCGTGCGCGCAACCTTCTGCATTTCGGGGGCGCCGGTAATCATGCCGCCGAGGACGCGGTTGTCGCCCGTCCCTGCCTCGGCAAGCCGCGCATTTTCGACCTCGAGCGCGCGGACGTGAAAGGCGCGGCGGACGATCAGGCCCAGTTCGTCGATGTCGATCGGCTTCTGATAAAAATCCCAAGCCCCGCTTGCGATAGCGGCAAGGGCGCTGGAGCGCTCGCCATGCCCCGAAACGACGATCACCTTGGTATCGGGCTTCAGCTCGAGGATCGCCTGCAGGATGCGGAAGCCCTCGCGCGTTCCGTCTGGATCGGGCGGCAGGCCGAGGTCGAGCGTGACCACCGCCGGTTCCTCGGCGCGCAGCAGGTCGATGGCGCTGTCATGGTCGCCCGCGACCAGCACCTCATAATCTTCATAGGCCCATTTGAGCTGCGTCTGCAGCCCCGGATCGTCCTCGACGACCAGCAGTTTCTGGCGGGGCGCGCCGGTGTCGCTCATTGATTTACCGCTTTCCTGTCGTCCTGATCGTCATTCACCGCGTCGCGCCCGTCGGCGAGCGGCAGCCACAGCGAGAAATCGCTGCCCTTGCCCGGCTCGCTCGTCACCTCGATCCGCCCGCCCATCGCCTGCGCCAGCCCCATCGCCTCGAACGCCCCCAGCCCGAATCCGCCATCCTTAGTCGACACAAAGGGTTTGAACAGTTCGTCGCGGATGAAGGCGCGCGTCATGCCGCTGCCCTGGTCGATGACATCGATCCGCACCCGGCCCTGTTCGGCGACCGCGATCAGTTGCACTGGCGTATCGGACGGCGAGGCGTCGATGGCGTTGGTGACGAGATGCTGGACGATCTGGCGGATCGACGCCGCATCGCCCCACGCCGTCAGCCCCGCCTGACACCCGACGAACAGCGCGCGGCGCGCGCGCACTTCGGCGGCGACGTCGTTTAGCACCGGCTCGATCAGGACGCGTCCGCGCTCGCCCGCGGGGCCGCGGCCGCGCGGCGACAGCCGTTCGAGCAGATCGGACAGGCGCCCCGCCGAAATGCGCAGCGTCTCGATCATGTCGGCACGAAACTCCGGCTTGTCGGCGTGGCGCTCGGCGTTGCGCGCGAGCAGCGACAATTGGCTCGCCAGATTCTTGATGTCGTGCATGATGAAGGCGAAGCGGCGGTTGAATTCGTCGAAACGCTTGGCTTCCGACAGCGCCTGCTGCCCCTGCGCTTCCGCCAGATAGCTCGCCGCCTGCTGGCCCGCGATGCGCAGCACGTCGAGATCCTCCCAGTCGAGCGCGCGCGACACCGGCGGGCGGTGGAGCACCACGACCGCAATCATCCGCTGGAAATGCAGCACGGGCACCACCACCCACGCCCGCGGGTCGGAGAGCAGCCAGTCGGGAATCGCCAGATCCTCAGCTCCCTGCCGCTTGCCCGCGCGTTCGGCGTCGAGATCGACGATGTGCCGCGTTTCCTGAAGCATATAGGCCGAACGCGGCGACAGCGACGCATCGCCCTGCCCCTCGCCCTCGCCCGCGTCGGCCCAGTGCCATCGGTCGGCGGCCCGAAAGCCGCCCTGCCCGTCGGGCACCAGCAGCAGCGCGCCGGGACTGCCGGTCAGTTCGGCAAGCGCCTTGGCGACACGGCGGTGGAGATCGCCCCCATCCTCGCCCCCCTCCACGCCATCGCCCGCGCGTTCACCGAACTGGCCCAGCGTCGCGGTGAAGCGCAGCCATTCGGCGCGGTAATCATAGCGGTGCTCGAAGAAATGCTTGGAGATCATCACCGACAGCCAGGCACGCGTCGGCGCCGAGAGCAGCAGCAGCCCGCCGATACCCAGCGCCGCGATCAGGAAGATCCCCTGCGCCGCCTCTCCATAATCGCCGCCGATCAGCCGCGTGACCGCCCCGACGACGCCGATCAGCACCAGATAGGCGGCCGCCGCAAGCAGCAGCATCCCCCGTGCCGCGACGCTGCGCGACAGGCGGATACGCTCGCGCCCGACGTCCATCGCGGCGAGCACGAACAGCGGCAGGATCAACAGCGCGACCGCGGGAAGCAGCGCGATCAGCGTCGTCGCGCGGGTGCCGGTCAGCGCCCCGATGAACTGGATATTGAGCTCATAGGTCCACAGCATCGCGAAGCCGCCGGCGATTGCCAGCACCGGGGTGCGGATCGCGGCGCTCGCGCGGCGCACGCCGCCATCCACGACGATCAACCCGCCCGTCGCGACGATCATCGCCGAAATCGCAAGCGTCGGCGCCGCCCAGGATTCGGCCGTATCGCCGCCCTGCCAGATCGACAGCGCGCCGATACCGAACATCAGGAAACAGATGGTCAGCAGCAGTCGCTGAACCAGCCGCAACGGCCGCCCCATCGGCGCCGCCGCACTCCAGAAACTGGCGCCGAGCCATAGCAGGATCGCCGCATCGCGCAGCGGTTGCACGACGAGCGCGGCCGCACTGTCCGGCCCCGCGAGCCACAAGGCGCCGCACCACACGGCCATCGCCGCCGCCGCCGCAATCGTGGCGCGCGGTGCGGTGAGCAAGGCCGCCATGCGCGCGCGCGGCCGCACGAGCAGCCAGATCGCGGCACCCGAAAAGCCCAAGGTTCCAAGCCCGGCGAGCAAATGCGTAAGGCCGGCGAGAAGCGTCATCGTCAGCGCGCGCCCTCCGGCCACAGCACGACGCGCACCGTCTGGAGCAGGATCAGAAGATCGAGAAAGGGCGAATAATTCTTTGCATAATAAAGATCATATTCCAGCTTCACCCGCGCATCCTCGACCGACGCGCCATAGGGATAGTTGATCTGCGCCCAGCCGGTCAGGCCCGGCTTCACCATATGGCGTTCGGCATAATAGGGCAGCTGGCGTTCGAGTTCGTCGACGAAGCTCGGCCGTTCGGGGCGCGGGCCAACGAAGCTCATCTCGCCTTTCAGCACGCACCAGAGCTGCGGCAGTTCGTCGATGCGCAGCTTGCGGATGATGTGGCCGACGCGCGTGATGCGGGGGTCGTTTTCCGCCGCCCACACCGCCTTGCCCGCCGCTTCGGCATCGGTGCGCATCGAACGGATCTTCAAGATATTATAAGGTTCGCCGAACAAACCGACGCGCGGCTGGCGATAGAGGACCGGCCCCTTGCTATCGAGTTTCACGGCAAGCGCCGCGATCAGCGCGAGCGGCAGGCCGATCACCAGCACGATCAGGCTGGCAACGATATCGAACAGCCGTTTGCCGACCTTGGAGATGCGTTGCCCCGCCGAAAAACCGTCGGAAAAGATCAGAACGCTGGGGTTTGTCGTCGCCAGATCGACGCGGCCCGTTTCGCGTTCGATGAAGCTGGCGATGTCGTTGACATGCACGCCGGTGGTCTTGACGCGCAGCAGATCGGCGAGCGGCAACGCATTGCGCCGCTCCTCCATCGCGAGCACGACCTCGCCCGCGCGCAGCGCAACGACATGGTCGGACAGGTTGGCGATCGCTTCGCGTGGGACCGCCTCGGCAATCGTGCGCTCGTTCCCGGTCATCGCAACGAAGCCGACGACGTCGATGCCGCTTCCCGGCGCCTCGGCCAGCGCGCGCAGCCGCGCCGCGCGCGCGCCGGCGCCCAGCACGAGGATGCGCCGCTTGAACGCATCGGCGCCCGCACTTTGCGTCAGTGCCAGCCGGATGAGAAACAGCGCCGCGATCGCCAATCCCATCGCGTAAAAGCTGTTGACGCGCCACAGCGTCGCGGTCGGCAGAAGAAAGCCCACCACCGAAAGGAAAATGACGCCCAGCGACACCGCAGCGAGCAGGCGCGCCGTCGCGAATTTCATCGATCGCAGCGCTTCGGCGCCATACATGCCGGTCGCCATCATCGCGAGCGAATTGGCGACGGCAAAGGTGGTGAGCGGCAACCAGCGATCGCCGAAGTCACCGGCATCGAAGCCGGCGATATGCGCATAAAGCGCCCACGCTGCATTGGCAGACGCAAACAGCGCTGCAAATTCGAGCAATGCGAGCCAGACGACCGCGTGCGGGACATAATGTTTGAACAAACGGAACATGTTGCGCCTGGCCCTTTCGGGCTGACATCCTAAGGTCGAGGCGTGAAGTGTCGGTTAATTTTACACTCGCGCCGGACCCTATTCGGGGATGACCGCGCGACTGACAGAGGATAGAGCCAAGGGATGAGTACCGAAATTCAACCGATCATCCTGTGCGGCGGCGCGGGTACCCGCCTCTGGCCCGAATCGCGCGGTGATCGCGCCAAGCAATTCCTGCCGCTGACCGGCTCCGAAAGCCTGTTCCGGCAGACCGTCGCCCGCACCCCCGCCGGGGCGCATTTCACGCCGCCGGTGATCCTGTGCGGGACAGGCCATGTCGCGACCGTGCGCGACCAGATGGGCGATCATGAGGCCGCGCTGCTCGTCGAACCGATGCCGCGCAACACCGCCGCCGCCATCGCGCTTGCGGTAGCGCGCGCCGACGCCGACAGCTTGCTGCTCGTCATGCCCAGCGACCATATCATCGCCGACGTTTCCGCGTTCCACGCCGCCATCGCCAAGGGCGCGCATCTGGCGCAGCAGGACTGGCTCGTCACCTTCGGCATCGCCCCCGACCGCCCCGAAACCGGCTTCGGCTATATCGCCAGCGGCGCCGCGCTCGGCGACGATGGTTTCGCGGTCGCCCGCTTCGTGGAAAAACCGCCCCTGGCCGAGGCCGAACATATGCTGGCTGCAGGCGGTTATAGCTGGAACGCGGGCATTTTCCTGTTTCGCGCTGGCCGCATGCGCGATGCGATGCTCACCCATTGCCGCGCGATCTTCGAAGCCGCCGACCGCGCCGTCGCTGCGGGCCGATATGACGGCGACGCGCTCTATGCCGACGCCGACGCCTTTGCCGCCGCGCCCTCCGATTCGATCGACTATGCGGTGATGGAAAAGGATGACCGCGTCGCCGTCGTTCCCGTGGCGATGGGCTGGTCGGATCTCGGAAGTTGGCAGGCCGTCCACGCCCTCGCTGGCGGCAAGGATGCCGACGGCAATGCGGTCAGCGGCGACGCGTTCCTGCACGACAGCCACGGCAATCTTGTCCGTGCCGGCGGCAAGCGCGTGTCGCTCGTCGGAATGGAGGGCGTCGCGGTCATCGTCGACGGCGACGACATTCTCGTCATGCCGCTCGACCGCTCGCAAGACGTCCGCGCCGCCGCCAAGGCGCGCGGTTAGGGCGCGCCGCCCGCGACCTCCTCATCCGCGGGCAGGATATCGACCCGCGCCGCCAATATCCGGTGGCGCATCGCGTCCCAGTCGGCGAAGCGCCAGAAGGTCGGGCTGTCGCGTCCGACGATACGCGGATTATCTGCCGACGGCCCGATGGCGCGGTCGTGGAACGCGATTTCGGTCAGCGTCTCGCAATCGAAGAAGATGCGCACCATCACATCCTCAGCATAGTCGCCCGCGCTGCCCGTCACGACGCCCAGTTCGCCGCACGACAGCCGCACCAGCGTCCCGACCGGATAAATGCCCAGGCTGTCGGCGAATTGTTCGAGCAGACGGCTATCGAAATGCCCTTGCCATTGCTGCATTTCGGTCAGCGCCTCGCACGGCGTCCACGGATCCTTGTAGGGACGCTCCGACGTCACCGCGTCATAGACATCGCAGATGGCACCCATCCGCGCGAACAGCGACAATGCCTCGCCCGACAGGCCATCGGGATAGCCGGCGCCATCGACTTTCTCATGGTGCCGCAGGCAGACTTCGAGCGCCGCCTCGGGAACATCCTTCGAATTGGCAAGCAATCGGTGGCCGGCGGCGGGATGCCCGCGCACCGAATCGCGCTCAAGATCCGACAGCGCCCCCGACTTGGTCAAAATATCGTCCGAAATCGCAATCTTTCCGACATCGTGAAGCAGTCCGGCGACGCCCAGATCCTGCACGACGCGCTCATCGAGTTCCAGATGCCGCGCGAAATTCATCATCAGCGCGCACACCGCCACCGAATGGAGATAGGTATATTGGTCCTTCTCCTTCAGGCGGACGAGATTGATCAGCGCCTTGGGGTCGCGTTCGATCGAGGCGCCGATCGATTTGGCGAGGGGGACCATCCGCCGGGCCTCGACCGCGCGGCCCAGCCGGGCCGTCTCGAACATTTCGCTGACCGCTTCGCGCGACCGTTCGATGGCGCGGCGCGCGCGGCGACATTCGGCGGCATAGCCCTTGCGCTGGCGCGGTTCGTCGCGCGGCGGCGGAGGCGGCGGCACCATGGGCTCGGGCCAGGCGATCGGCCGTGCCGCGGCGCGCGATGGCTGGGGACGCGCAGGAAGCTTCGCCGCGACCGAATCGGGCCATGGCGCGTCCGTCGCTTCATCGATGTCGCTGCGGCTCTTGTCGATGATCAGCGCGTCGATTGCCGAGGCGCGGATACGCAGCACTTGTTCCATCGTTTCGACGCGAAAGTGACGGCGCCAGAATGGGTGATCGAACCACGAGCCTTCGAAGCCGTGGACGAACATCCCGATCTGAGCCTCTTCGGGCTTTATCCGAACCAACATAACGCGCGGTCCCAACAGGTCCTTGGCATCCCCCCGATGCCAACCTCCGGCGCTACATAGACTTTCTTAAAAGCGGGTATATGCGCTGCCCCGTTTTGGGACGGAAACTCAATCGCCCGCAAAATCGAAGGCGCTCACGCCGCGTTCACCATCGCGAAAGCGCAGCGGGCGGCCGATCGGCGGCGCCGATCGCTGGACGCAGCCGGTCCGCGTGCAGCGACGACAACCAAGGCCGATCGGCGTCGCGGCGCTGCGCATCAGGTCCAGGCCGCGCGCGGCGATCAGCGGCGCCGCAACCTTGGCATCGACGCCCACGCACACCGCGAACCGCGCCGGCGTCCCGCCCCCCGTCGCGCCGGGCGCCGCCACGTTGCGGCTCTGTGTGAACCAGCGCGATCCGTCTTCCAGTTCGACGAGATCGGCGACCACTTCGCCGGGGCGCGCGAACGCTTCGTGGACGCCCCACAAGGGACAGCGCGCATCGCCGTCGACGAGCGGCGACTGGCTCGCGCCGGCATAGCGCTTGCTCCCCTGCCCCGCGCGGTCGATGCGCAGCATGAAGAAGGGCAGTCCGCGCGCACCCACGCGCTGCAGCGTCGTCAACCGATGCGCCACCTGTTCGAAGCTCGCCCCGAAGCGGCGCTGCAGCAACAGCAGATCGTAACCCGTCGCATCACAGGCGCGCAGGAAGCGGCCATAGGGCATCATCAGCGCGCTTGCGAAATATTGGATCAGGTGCCGCTCGAACAGCCGCGCCGCTGCCGCTTCGGCAAATTCCGCGCCGGCAATCAGCGCATCGATCTCGTCCTTCGCCTCGATCTGCGCCAGCGTCGCCGCCGCCTGAAAGGTCCGGCTTGCCGGGCGCAGCAGTTCGTTCAGCATCAATTGCCGTGCATGCCAGTCGAGCCAGCGGAGCCGGTCGGGCATGACATCGGCGGGCAGGATGCGGATGCCAAGCTGGTGGCGCGTGCGCAGCCGCTCCGAAATCGTGCCGTAAAGGTCGCCGCCCGCAAGGCGCAATTCATCGGCCAGTTCCTCGGCGCGGGCGTCTAGGTCGGGGAAATGGTTGCGCCATTTCTCGATGGCGCGGCGCACCGCGGCCACTTCGGGGGCATCGCCCTCCACGTCCGCGCGCCCCTCTGGCGCCGCGTCGAACAGCCGTGCGAAGGCCGCGGCGGTCGCGGGCGCAGTCTGCAGCCATTCATCGACCTCGTGCGCGCCGATGCCGAGATCGGCGAAGCGCGGATCGGCAAGCCGCCGCCGCAGGCCTGCAAGCCCGCCGGGCACATCCTCGGCGCCCAATTTCGCGGCGTCGAAGCCAAAGCGCTCGGCCAGGCGCACGATCACCGTCGCCGACAGCGGCCGCTGGCCATGTTCGATCAGGTTGAGATAGCTCGGCGAAATATCGAGCGCCTCGGCCATCGCCGCCTGCGTCATTGCCGCTTCGCGCCGGACCTTGCGCACCGCCGGCCCTGCAAACACCCGCCGCTCCGCCATGATTGTAACTTTCTTTACTGCTTTACATGCTAATTTACACCTGATGGCCATATTTCACAAATATTATTGACAAAGCTTTTCACTTTCGGCGGCACTTTCGCCACCATCCACCCATCACCTCTCACAAGGATATGACGATGGGTTATCAGGAAGACATGGCACAGGCTGGCCGCCTCATCCGCGACTACGATGGCACCTGGGACGGCATCAGCGGCGAGAGCGTCGCGCGCATGCGCGCCCAGAACAAGTTCCGCACCGGCCTCGACATCGCCCGCTATACCGCGCGGATCATGCGCGCCGATATGGCCGCCTATGACGCCGATCCCGCCAACTACACCCAGTCGCTCGGCTGCTGGCACGGCTTCATCGCGCAGCAGAAGATGATCTCGGTCAAGAAGCATTTCGGCACCACCAAGGGCCGCTACATCTATCTGTCGGGCTGGATGATCGCGGCGCTGCGCAGCGAATTCGGTCCGCTGCCCGACCAGTCGATGCACGAAAAGACCAGCGTCCCGGCGCTGATCGAGGAAATCTACACCTTCCTGCGTCAGGCCGACGCCCGCGAACTCGGCATGCTGTTCCGCGAACTCGACGCCGCGCGCGCCGAGGGCGACGAACTCAAGGCCAAGCAGGTTCAGGCCGCAATCGACAATCATGAAACGCATGTCGTGCCGATCATTGCCGACATCGATGCGGGCTTCGGCAATGCCGAGGCGACCTACCTGCTCGCCAAGAAGATGATCGAAGCCGGCGCCTGCGCGCTGCAGATCGAAAATCAGGTTTCGGACGAAAAGCAGTGCGGCCACCAGGACGGCAAGGTCACCGTGCCGCACGAGGATTTCATCGCGAAGATCCGCGCCTGCCGCTATGCCTTCATGGAACTCGGAGTCGAGGATGGCATCATCGTCACCCGCACCGACAGCCTCGGCGCGGGCCTGACCAAGCAGATCGCCTTCTCGAAGGAACCCGGCGACCTTGGCGACCGGTATAACAGCTTCCTCGACTGCGAAGAGGTCGAAGGCGCGGGCAACCCCGGCGACGTCCTGATCAACCGCGACGGCAAACTGATGCGCCCGAAGCGCCTGCCCTCGAACCTTTATCAGTTCCGCCCTGGAACCGGCGAGGATCGCTGCGTCATGGACTGCATCGCCAGCCTTCAGAACGGCGCCGACCTGCTGTGGATCGAAACCGAAAAGCCGCACATCGAACAGATTGCCGGCATGGTCGATCGCATCCGCGAAGTCGTGCCCAATGCGAAGCTCGCCTATAATAATTCGCCGAGCTTCAACTGGACGCTCAACTTCCGCCAGCAAGTGTTCGACAGCTGGCAGGCCGAGGGCAAGGACGTCAGCGCCTATGATCGCGCCAAGCTGATGAGCGCCGATTATGACGAGACGGAGCTGTCGATCGAGGCTGACAACCGCATCCGCACCTTCCAGCGCGACGCGGCGAAGCGGGCGGGCATCTTCCACCACCTCATCACGCTGCCGACCTATCACACCGCGGCGCTCAGCACCGACAATCTCGCCAAAGAATATTTCGGCGACGAAGCGATGCTCGGCTACGTCAAGGGCGTCCAGCGCAAGGAAATCCGCCAAGGCATCGCCTGCGTGAAGCATCAGAACATGTCGGGCAGCGACATCGGCGACGACCACAAGGAATATTTCGCCGGCGAAGCGGCTCTGAAGGCCGCGGGCAAGGACAATACGATGAACCAGTTCGCCGCCTGACCCAGTTTGGCGCGGGGGTTTTCGTTGCCCCCCGCGCCTTCCGAGCTTTCCTGGGGAGGAAAGCCTGCCCGCCGGACGTCGATCGATGTCCGGCGGGCATTTTTGTCTGGATACGGTGACTTACCCCATTGGCCTTGTATCCCGCCGATTTGCGTGCATTATGGGGGAAATAGAAAAATCCCTCTCCCCACAAACGGCATCTCCCCATGAACGATACCCGACTGAAACTGATGGAAGCCATCGCGCGCAAGCGAACCGTGACCGCGCGCTACAATGGCAATGTGATGCGCCTCGCGCCGCATCTGATGTTCGAACGCCACGGCGCGTTGTTCGTCAGCGCGCTCAACCTCGACAAGAATTGGCGTTCCGACGACGAACGCCGGCTCGGCCATTTCAAGCTCGATGGACTGGCGCAGACCGAGCTGGTCGACGAAGGCTTCGACCCGCTCCCGGCCTTTGAGCCCGTGGCGCCGAAGGACGAAGACACGCTCGTCCTGTCGATCTGATCCGGTCCGCTGGCCGCTCCGGCATTTTCTGCTGGAGTGCACAAGCAGGCTGCAGTTCGGGCCGCCTCCACCCCTGTCGGGAGGTAAGACGGCCCGCACGCTTCCTATGTCGACGCCGATGCGTCGCCGTCCTTCGTCTTGACGAGCGACCAGAGTACGCCGCCCGCGATCAACGCGACCGTGACGCCCAGGCTGATCAGCGGCGGGAATTTGGCCCCGCCGAGCAGGAAGTCGGCGACGAAGATCTTCGACCCGATGAAGACGAGCACCAGCGCCAGCGCATATTTCAGATAGTGGAAACGGTGCACCATCGCGGCGAGCGCGAAATAGAGCGCGCGAAGACCGAGGATCGCCATGATGTTCGACGTATAGACGATGAAGGTGTCGGTCGTGATCGCGAAGATCGCCGGCACACTATCGACCGCGAACACGAGGTCGGCCAGATTGATGACCACCAGCGCCAGGAACAGCGGCGTCGCGGCGAGCGCGAGCTTGCCGCTCTTCTTGTCGATCGTGCGGACGAAGAATTTTTCGCCGTGCAGGTCGGGCGTGATCGGAATGTGCCGTGACAGCCAGCGGACGACCGGATTGCCCGCAACGTCCATCGGCTTGTCGCTCGCGAACAGCATCTTGACGCCGGTGAAGACCAGAAAGGCGGCGAAGACATAGAGCAGCCATTCATATTCGGTAACCAGCGCCGCGCCGCCCGCAATCATGATCCCGCGCAGCACGATCACCGCGACGATGCCCCACAGCAGCGCGCGATACTGATAGCGCGCGGGGATGGCAAATGTCGCGAAGATCAGCGAGATGACGAAGATATTGTCGATCGACAGCGCCTTCTCGATGAAGAAGCCCGTATAATATTGCAGGCCGGCCTCGCCGCCCTTCTCCGCCCAGATCCAGGCGCCGAAGGCCAGCGCGATGCCGATATAGAGCGCCGAGAGCTTCAGGCTCTCGCCGATCCCCATCTCCTTGTTCTCCTTGTGCAGGATGCCAAGGTCGAATGCGGTCAGCGCGACGACAAGGCCGATGAAGGCGGCCCAGAACCAGACCGGCGTGCCGAGCCAGTCGGAAAACAGAAATTCCATATGCGTCCGTCCCAAAAGAAGGGACGCGCCGCTCGCAAGCGACGCGCCCATATCATGGATTATCGATGGTTAGCGGCCGAAGGCCGGGCGCCGCGCGAGCATGGCAAGGCGATCCTTGACCGCCAGCTTCAGCTTCTTCAGCCGCAACAGGCGAAACGGATCGCCGCCACGCCGTCCGCGCTCGCGACGCACGGCGTCGTCGAGCTTGCGGTGCAGCACGGTCAATCGATAAATGTGGGTATTCATGGACATAAGGCGCCTCCTGATTGAGATTACTCAAAAGCAGGTGACGCCGATGCCGGGCCCTTTGGTAGGGGGGAGGATGGGCCGCCAAGGCATCGGTGTCACCCGATGCGGTCCGACATCACGTGGCGGGAAAAATCCCGCCGACGCCAGAGGGGCCCGGCCCGCACTTTTCAAATGTAGGATAGCGCCCCGTCGCTTGCAAGTCCTCCCGGGGACATTTGGGAGGACGCCTGCCGGCGGCGGGACGCTACGCGTCGATCACTCGACGCGATTGAAATGCGTGGTTTCCAGCTTCTGGCTATTGTCGCTCGACCAGACGATCGTTTCGGTCATCGATTTCAGATCCTTGGCGACGGTATAGACCCGCGTCGATACCCGGGTGCCTGCCTTTCCCAAAGTCATCACCAATGTGTCCGGTGCAGGCTGACGCAGGGCGACGGTGTCGATGAACCCCATATTGCCGGTGATCGGCACGGCGACGCCATCGAGCGCGGCTGTCGATTCCGAATATTTGACCGAGCCGTCAGGCGCGACGATTTCGACGCGCGTCGTCCACTTGCCGTCCTGCGCTGGCCGGAAGCTGATCGTCACCCGCCGGGGCCGTTCTTTTTCGGGCAACTGTGATGCGTCCAGCGACCAGCTTCCGACCAGCGGCAAGGAACGCGATGCCGCATCATAGGTGGCGTTTGAGGACCCCGGCTGGTCATCGGACGGGGCGGCCGCAAACATCAATCCAGCGGCGGCCAGGGATATTGCAAAGAGCATGGCGATCAATCCTTTCGAACCGCGAACCCCGATGGTTGCGGTGTGCGCCAACGGCTCCACATCGGGGCGCCGTTTCGGAAGATCGATATTTTCGTCACAAGTTTTTTGGAGGTCGAGAAGGCGCGCCAATTCGCGGCTGCTGCCGACCCCCGTCTTGCGGCGGGCGGAGCGCAGGCGCTCGTTGATCGAGGTTTCCGAATGCCCCAGACGCGCCGCGATGGTCTTGACGGTATGTCCCGCGACCAGCAGGCGCAAAACTTCCATTTCCCGGTCGGTCAGGCGTGCGGACAAGCCGGAAAATGGGTCATGCGCAGACATGGCTTTTGCTCACCACAGGGCCACCAACAGGTCCATCCCAATTTATTTGGGAAATGGCGCCGGGGCCAGAGCGAGCGTGCGCAGGGCCGAGCGCCAGTATCAGGTCAGCGCGTCGGCCCCAATCCGCCGATTACCCCTTCGGCATCAGCTTGATCGCCATCGACGTCAGCGCCTCGGTCGCGGTCGAGATGACGGCGGGCGCGTCGGGCGCCCAGAAGGGCGAGTGAAGGCTGGGCAGGGTCCGCCCTTCCTTCTTCGCCGCATCGAGTTCGGCCTGCGGCACGCCGCCGACCCAGATGATCAGGCTCTTGATGTCCTTGTCGTCGCGCGAGAAGCGGCCGAAATCCTCGCCGCCCATGACCGGCGGCATCTTGATGACGCGCTTGTCGCCAAAGCGCGTCGTCAGGAACGCTGCCATATCCTCGGTAAAATCGGGGGTGTTGAAGGTCGAGGGGGTGAATTCGTCCTTTTCGACGCTGACCACCGGCAATTTGTCGTCGGGGAGGCCTGCGGCGATCGCTTCGCCTTTCGCCACGCGCGCAATGCCGTCGAGCAGATGGTTGCGCACCTCGTCGGTATAGCTGCGAACCGTCAACTGCAGCCGCGCCTCGTCGGGGATGATATTATGCTTCGCGCCGGCATGGAAACTGCCGACGGTGACGACGGCGCTGTCGAGCGGGCTGATTTCACGCGACACGAGCGTTTGCAGCGCGGTGACGATCCGGCTTGCGAGCACGATCGGATCCTTGGTTGCCTGCGGATAGGCGCCATGACCGCCGACCCCCTTCACCAAGATGTCGACGCTATCGACATTGGCGAGCGCATAGCCCGGCGTATAGCCGATCGCTCCGGCCGGAAACTGCGCCGCGTCGTGGAAGGCGAGCGCATATTGCGGCTTGGGAAAGCGGGTATAGAGCCCATCTTCGAGCATCATCCGCGCGCCCGCGCCGCGTTCCTCGGCGGGCTGGCCGATCATCACCAGCGTTCCCGACCATTTATCCTTGTTCGCCGCCATCAGCCGCGCGGTGCCGATCCACGACGTCATGTGCGTATCGTGGCCGCACGCATGCATCACGCCGGTTTCGACGCCTTCCTTGGTGGTCACGCGAACCTTTGACGCACCGGGCAGGCCCGTCTGTTCGGTCACCGGCAATCCGTCCATGTCCGCGCGCACCAGCACCACCGGACCGGGGCCGTTCTTCATCACGGCGACGACGCCGGTTCCGCCAACTTTTTCGGTGACATCGAAGCCGAGCTTGCGCGCTTCGGTGGCCAGAATGCCAGCCGAGCGCACCTCCATGAAGCTGAGTTCGGGGTTGGCGTGCAGATCCTTGTAGATCGTCATCAGCGAGGGCATCTGCTGCTGCACCTGATCGCCCAGCGATTGCGCCGCCGCCGGCATCGTCAGCGCCAGTGCTGCAACGCCCGTCCACAAAATCCGCATAAATCCCCCTTTATCCGTCAATCTCGCGCGTCAAATTGTTCCGTCAGTTTGCGGGAACCAGCTCGATCACGTCGAGCAAGGATTCATAGGCCGGCGCCGGCAGCACCAGCCGCCAGCGATTGTCGCCAATCCGTTCGACCAGCCCCGCCATATCGCGCATGCGGTCGGTACCATAATCGATGGCCAGCCGTTCGTCGCCAAGCTGCAGCGTGCCCAGAAAGACCTGCCGGTTCAGGCTGTCGGGAAAGATCAGGCCCACGGGACGCTGCGATCCGGTCAGCTTGACGAAGCTCGCGATGCCCTGCTCGTCGGCGATGCGGCACCGGAACCAGTCATAAGCGATATAGGCGAGCGTGCTGCGCCCCTGCGTACCGAGCTTGATCGTCCGGCACCGGTAATCGCCAGCAGGAATGTGCGGATTGGGCAGCGCCGCCATCGGCTCGAGCAAAACGCCCTCGCGCTCGATATCGGCGCCATAGCCTTTCGCGCGCGCATCGGTCAGCGCCGCCTGCCAGCTCTTGTACCAGCTGCGTATGCGTTCCTTGTCCTGATCGGTCGCCGTCGCGCGCCACGTTCCTGCGGACGCAGGGGCGTCGGCCGCCGAAGGCGGCACGGCGGGCACGGTCTGGCAGGCGCCAAGGGTCAACCCCAGCGCCAGGGTGGAAACAAGCGTAGTGCGACCCCGCATTCTCCGTCTCTCCTGATCGGCTTTGGTTAACCCTTAGGAGGCGACGGACGAATGCTCAAGGGCGGGACGCGCGCAAGCGCCCTCAGGCGGCGGTCCAGCCGCCATCGACGCTCAGATTGGCGCCGGTGATGTTCGCGGCCTCGTCGCGGGTCAGGAAGGCGGCGATCGCGGCCACCTGTTCGACCGTAACGAACTGCTTGGTCGGCTGACCGGCGAGCAGCACGTCGTTGATGACCTGCTCGCGTGTCATATGCCGCGCCTTCATCGTATCGGGGATCTGGTTCTCGACGAGCGGCGTCCAGACATAGCCCGGGCTGATGCAATTGACGGTGATGCCGGCTTCGGCAACTTCCAGCGCAACCGTCTTGGTCAGGCCCGCAAGGCCGTGCTTTGCGGTGACATAGGCCGATTTGAACGGCGAGGCGACGAGCGAGTGCGCCGATGCGGTACCGATGATCCGACCCCATCCCTTCTTGCGCATCCCCGGAACCGCGTGGCGAATGGTGTGAAAGGCCGCGGTCAGGTTGAGCGCGATGATCATGTCCCATTTTTCGACCGGGAAATCCTCGACCGGCGCGACATATTGCATGCCCGCATTGTTCACGAGGATGTCGACGCCGCCCATGTCCTTGTCGGCGCGCTTGAACATCGCTTCGATCTCGTCGGGCTTGGTCAGGTCGGCACCATCATAGGCGGCCTTGCCGCCGTTCAGCACCTGCAGCGCCGTGCGTTCGGCTTCGATCGCCGCCTCTTCGCCGAAGCCGTTGATAATGATGTTCGCGCCCTCGGCGGCGAGCGCCTTGGCAATGCCGAGGCCGATGCCCGACGTCGATCCGGTGACGAGAGCCGTCTTGCCTTGCAGTCGCATAAATAGTCCTTTCTTCGGGGGGAGATAATGATGGCGGTCAGCCGGCCTTGGGCCGCAGCAGGTCGGCCTGCACCGCGAAACTGTCCGATCGCCCTTCGGCGATGCTTTCGGCAAGAAGATGCCCGTCCTTCATCGCCGCTTCGACCGCGGCGCGGCCGAGCGCCCAATTGGCCTCCATCGTCGAGCGCGAGAATTCGAAATCGCGCGCACCGGTCTGCCAGGCGGGCGGTTGATGAATGAGCTGCACGACGTTCAGCGCCTTGCAATCGACCATCTTCTGCACTGCCTTGACCTCGGGCAGATCGCGCGCCTCGGGCGGCAGCTTCGCCAGCATCCGGTCGATCAACGCATGCTCCTTGCGCCGCCGTACCAGCCCGTCGGAAATGCGCCGGGTACGGCTCGAATAGCGGATATCCTTTTCGCGCGACCAGGCCTCTTCCAGATCGTGCGGACGATCGCCGCGCGCCGGGAAAAGATCGACCTGAAAGACGAGCATATCCTCGTGCGCCGCCTCGACCACATGCTCGAGCGGCGTGTTCGACACCAGCCCGCCATCCCAATACCAATGCCCGTCGATCTCGATCGGCGGCAGTCCCGGCGGCAAGGCGCCCGACGCCATGATATGCCGCGCGTCGATCCGGTCGGTGCGGGTATCGAAATAGCGGAAATTGCCCGTCTCGACCGCGACCGCGCCGACCGAAAGCCGGACATTGCCCGTGTTGAGCCGATCCCAGTCGATCAGCCGGTCGAGCGTCGCGATCAGCGGCGTCGTGTCATAATAGCTGACCGCGGCAGGCGTTTGCCGTTCGGCGAAAAGCGGCGGCGGGATGCGCGGAACGAAAAATCCCGGCACCCCGAAGCTCGCCACCTGCGCGGCCGCGCCCAGATGCACCCACTCCCGCACCGCATCATTGTCGACCACCGGCAGCAAGGGCAGCGCCGACGACACGCCCTCCCAAAAGGCGCGCATCTTTCCGACCGCCTCGTCGCGCGGATTGCCCGCGATGATGGCGGCGTTGATCGCGCCGATCGAAATGCCCGCGACCCAATCGAGTTCGATCCCCAGATCGATCAGCGCTTCGTAAACGCCGGCCTGAAAGGCGCCAAGCGCACCGCCCCCCTGCAGGACAAGCACCACAAGGTCGGGAAGTGGCAGGGCGGCTCGGGCAGCGCGGCGAGGCATGGACTCGGAAACGATCCTCTTTTGGGTCGGCACCCGCGTCTTTTGTGCGCCGCAACAGCGAACAATGCAAGGGTGCCGTGCAGCGCGAATCCCCTTCCAATTGCGGGGTGCTGCTGCCACAACCGTTTTACGACAAGGCTTTGACGGCGGAGACAGGCATGCGCCTCGACGATTATGATCCCGGCGACGACATTCGCGATCTCGGTCGCGGCGGGGGCGGATTCGGCGGCGGGGGCGGCGGCATGGGCGGATTGCTCGTCGGCCTGCTGCCGATGCTGCTCGGGCGCAAGATGGGCTGCGGGACCATCCTGCTGCTCGGCGTGCTCGCCTTCGTCTTTCTCGGTCCCGGCGCCAGCCTGCTCAGCACCGGCGGTGGAAGCGCCGACCCGATGGCACAAAGCCGCGGCGCACCGCAGGGGGTTGCCTGCGACACGGCGGCGGAGAAATTCGCCTGCAACGTCTTCGGCTCGACGCATCAGGTCTGGGGGCAGCTTGTCGACGGCTATCGCAAGCCGACGCTCAATTTCTTCACCGACGAAAACCGGTCGGGCTGCGGCGCTGCACAGGCCGCGATGGGCCCGTTCTACTGCCCCGCCGATCAAGGGGTCTACCTCGACACCGCTTTCTTCAACGAACTGGCGAGCCGCTTCGGCGCCGCCGGCGATGCAGCGCAGGCCTATGTCGTCGCGCACGAAGTCGGCCACCACATCCAGACGCTGACCGGCATTTCGGACAAGGTTCGCCAGATGCAGGCGCGATCGTCGCAGGCCGAGGGCAATGCACTGCAGGTTCGCATGGAGCTGCAGGCCGACTGCTACGCCGGCGTCTGGGCCAATCGCGCGCGGACGAAGGACGGTCAGCCGGTGATGGAACCCGGCGATATGGAAGAAGCGATGCGCGCCGCCAACGCGATCGGCGACGATACGCTGATGCGCTCGGCCGGGCAGCGTCCCGTTCCCGAAAGTTTCACCCACGGCACGAGCGAACAGCGCATGAGCTGGCTGCGCCGCGGCCTGGAAACCGGAGATCCGCGCCAGTGCGACACCTTCAACGCTTCGCGCTGATCGCCGCGCTGGCGGCGGCATCCGCGCCCGCTTCGGCGGCAAGCGTCTATGTAAAGGCCGGGCGCCTGATCGACGGACTTACCGACACCGTTCGCACCGGCCAGTGCATCACCATCGCCGACGAGCATATCGTCGCGGTCGCGCCGTGCGGCAAGGCGCCCGACGGCGCGCAGGTCGTCGACTGGTCGGCCTATACGGTGCTGCCGGGGCTGATCGACCTGCACACGCACCTCGCCGATCTGGGGCAAAGCGCCGATCTTGCCGCACCGATGAAGGCCTCGCCCGCCGAAACCGCGCTCGTCGGCGCGCGCAACGCACGCGTGACGCTCGACGCCGGCTTCACCAGCGTGCGCGACGTCGGCACCTATCGCGGGCTGACCGACGTCGCGCTCCGCAATGCGATCGACCGCGGCGATGTACCGGGGCCGCGCATGTGGGTCGCGGGCGCCTATATCACCATCCCCGGCGGCGGCGGCGAACTCAACGGCGTCGTCCCCAATGACCAGCTCCCGCCCGATATGCGGCTGGGAGTCGCCGCGACGCCCGAAGAGGCGGCGGACAAGACCGCCTTTCTGCTCGATCATGGCGCCGATTTCATCAAGACCATTGCGACCGGCGCGGTGCTGGCGATCGGCACCGAACCCGGTGCGCCCGAACTCACCGAGGATCAGCTTCGCGCCGTCGTGACGGTCGCCCACGCACGCGGCAAGCGCGTCACGGCTCACGCGCATGGCGCCGAAGGGATCAAGAATGCGATCCGTGCCGGGGTCGACAGCATCGAGCATGCAAGCCTCGCCGATGAAGAGGCGCTGCAGATGGCGAAGGCGCACGGCACCTGGCTCGCGATGGACATCTACAACGGCGATTACATCAACGACATCGGGACGAAAGAGGGTTGGCCCGAGGAATATTTGCGCAAGAATCGCGAAACCACCGACACGCAGCGCGCGGCGTTCAGGCGGGCCGTCGAATTGGGAATCAAGATCGGCTTCGCGACCGACGCGGGGGTCTATCCGCACGGGCTCAACGCGCGTCAATTCGCCTATATGGTCCGTTATGGCATGACGCCGATGCAGGCGATCCAAGCTGCGACCGGCCGCGCTTCGGAAGAAATGGGCCGTAGCGATGTCGGCGCGGTGGCACCGGGCCGCTATGGCGACCTGATCGCGGTGAAGGCCGATCCGCTGACCGATATTCGCGTCCTCGAACGGGTCGATCATGTGATGAAAGGCGGGACGATCATCCGCTGACGCGGCGCGCGCCGTCGCCGGACGCCGAGCCCGGTTGTCACGGCGCGGGCGCCTCGTTAGGGGCTGCGCAGTGGACAACAGCATCGAAATCGGAATCGACGGCGCGCAGCGGCCCGTTCATGTCAATGTCCAGGAATTGCTGGCGACGCGCCTGTTGGTCCAGGGCAATTCGGGATCGGGCAAATCGCACCTGCTCCGCCGCCTCCTCGAAGAAAGCGCCGGACTCGTCCAGCAGATCGTGATCGATCCCGAGGGCGATTTCGTCACCCTCGCCGACCAATATTCGCACATCGTCGTCAACGCAGGCGATTATAGCGAGGCCGAAATCGCGGCGATGGGCGCGCGCATCCGCGAACACCGCGCCTCGGTCGTCCTCAGCCTCGACACGCTGGAGATCGAGGCGCAGATGAGCTGCGTCGCGGTCTTCCTGAACGCCTTGTTCGATGCGCCGCGCGCACACTGGTTCCCGGCGCTCGTCGTCGTCGACGAAGCCCAGATGTTCGCGCCGAGCGCGGCGGGCGAAGTATCCGACGCGGTCCGGCGCGCCTCGCTGTCGGCGATGACCAATTTGATGTGCCGCGGCCGCAAGCGCGGCCTCGCCGGCGCCATCGCGACGCAGCGGCTCGCAAAGCTCGCCAAGAATGTTGCCGCGGAGGCGAGCAATTTCCTGATGGGGCGCACCTTCCTCGACATCGACATGGCGCGCGCCGCCGACCTGCTCGGCATGGAGCGCCGCCAGGCCGAGCAGATACGCGACCTCGACCGCGGCTGCTTTCTCGGCCTTGGTCCCGCGATCACGCGGCGGCCGGTATCGATCCGTATCGGCTCGACCCGCACCGCGACGCGCGCAGGCACGCACAGCCTGTTGCCGCTGCCAAGCGCCGAGCCGGCCGATATGCAGACGATGCTCTTCGCCAATCTCGACGCCCAACCCGTGCCGCACCCCGCCCCGGCCCCACGCCCGGTCGCGGCCCAGGAGTTGATGGAGCGCTTCGTCGTCCCCGCCGAAGACGCCACATCGCCCATCGACGACGGCCCGCCGTCGGAGCCGGCACCGGCGATCGATCCCGAACCCGTGGTCATCGCGGCGCTGCGCGACATGCTCGCCGACCCGGCGTGCGGCTTTCATGCCGAATCCTTTCTCTATCAGGATTTTTCGGTGCGCTGCCGGATGCAGAAGCTGCGGCAGGTGCCGCTCGACCTTGCGCAGTTCCGGCGCCGCTTCGCGCTCGCGAAGGCGGGCATCTTCGATCCCGCCGAGCCGCAATGGCACGACCTGCTCGACGCGGCGGCGCGCCTGCCCGACGACATGCTCGCGCCCTTCCTGCTGATCGGGCGCGCCGCGATGGAGGGATCGCCCTGCCCCGACGACGATGCGCTCGGCGCGGCTTATGGCACGCGCTCGCCGGGCCGGGTCCGCCGCCTCGTCGAATATATGGAGCGGCAGGGCGCGGTGGTGGTGCGGTCCGATTTCGGCGGACGCCGGTCGATCGGCATCCCGGCGCTGGGGTTGAGCACCGAGGCCGAGTGATCGGCCGCCCGCGCTCTCACGCTTGACGGTTGCGGCGGCGCGGTGCTTCGGCATAAGCGGCGCGAAGCAAAGAGAGGATTGGACCAGCGACGATGCAGCTCAGCCCCTATGACAGCGAGCATTTTCCCGAGATTCGCGAGGGCGTGCGGCGGCTGTGCGCCGAGTTTCCGGGCGAATATTGGCGCGAACTCGACGTAAGGCGCGAATATCCCACCGCATTCGTCAAGGCGCTGACCGACGCGGGCTATCTCTCGGTGTTGATCCCCGAAGAATATGGCGGATCGGGGCTCGGCCTGTCGGCGGCGGCGGCGATCCTCGAGACGATACAGGCCGAAGGCTGCAACGGCGGCGCCTGCCACGCGCAGATGTACATCATGGGTTCGATCCTGCGCCACGGGTCGGAAGAACAGAAGCAAGCCTATCTGCCCAAAATTGCAACCGGCGAGTTGCGCCTGCAAGCCTTCGGCGTCACCGAGCCGACGAGCGGCACCGACACGACCGCGCTGCGCACCGTCGCGGTGCGCGATGGCGACGATTATGTCGTGAACGGCCAGAAAATCTGGACCAGCCGCGCCGAGCATAGCGACCTGATGCTGCTGCTCGCGCGCACGACGCCGAAAGATCAGGCGGCGAAAAAGACCGACGGCCTTTCGACCTTCATCGTCGACATGAAAAAGGCGCTGGCCGACGGGTCGCTCACCATCCGTCCGATCCGCACGATGATGAATCATGCGACGACCGAGGTCTTCTTCGACAATATGCGCATTCCGGCCGCCAACCTGTTGGGCGAGGAAGGAAAAGGCTTCCGTTACATCCTGTCGGGCATGAACGCCGAACGGACGTTGATCGCCGCCGAATGTGTCGGCGACGCCAAATGGTTCATCCGGAAGTCCGCCGACTATGCGAACGAACGCCATGTTTTCGGCCGCGCGATCGGCCAGAACCAGGGCATCTCCTTCCCGATCGCCCGTGCCTATGCCAATATGCGCGCCGCCGAATTGATGGTTCACGAAGCCGCCCGGCTCTATGAAGCCGCACAGCCCAACGGCGCGGAGGCCAATATGGCAAAGATGCTCGCCGCCGACGCGTCGGTCGAAGCCGGCAATGTCTGCATCCAGACCCACGGCGGCTTCGGCTTTGCCGAGGAATATGACGTCGAGCGCAAGTTCCGCGAGACGCGCCTCTATCAGGTCGCGCCGATCTCGACGAACCTCATCCTCTCCTTCCTCGCCGAGCATGTCCTCGGCATGCCGCGGTCCTATTGATGGCCGATACCCCGCCCTTCCTTCCGCGCCCGGTGCGCCGGATGGGTCTGGGGGTGGCGGGCGATGCCGACATCGAGCGCATGATCGCGGTCGAGATGCCGGTCTCGATCGAGGTTCAGGGGCTCGCCTATGCCGTGATGATGGCGACGCCCGCCGATCTCGAAGATTTCGGCGTCGGATTCGCACTGGCCGAGGGGTTCGTCGATACGGCAGCGCAGATCGACCGGATCGACGCGCAGCCGGTTCCAGGCGGCCAAGCGCTGCGACTCTGGCTTTCCCCCGCTTGCGCCGCGCGCGCGCTCGACCGCGCCCGGACGCGCGTGAGCGAGAGCAGTTGCGGCCTGTGCGGCCTCGAAAATATCGACGCGGTGCTGCGCCCGCTGCCCCCCGTGACCGCGCGCGTCACCGTGCCGCGCGCGGCGATCGCGCGCGCGCTTGCGGCGCTCCCCGAGCGGCAACCGCTCGGGCGTGCGACCGGCGCCGCTCACGCCGCCGCTTTCTGCGACCCCGATGGCGACATTCTGCTCGTTCGCGAAGATGTCGGCCGGCACAATGCGCTCGACAAGCTTGTCGGTGCGCTCGCGCGCGGCGCTACCGATCCGGCGGGCGGCTTCATCCTGCTGTCGGCGCGCTGCAGCTATGAACTGGTCGAAAAGACGGTGCGCGCGGGTTGCCCGATGCTCGTCACCATCTCGGCGCCCACCAGCCTGGCCGCCGAGCGCGCCGCATCGGCCGGGCTGACGCTCGTCTCGCTGGCGCGCGCCGACAATGCCCTTATCATCTCCGACGCGCAGGGCATGATCGCATGAGGCTGCTCGGCGCGGTGCTCGCCGGCGGGCAGTCGCGCCGCTTCGGCTCGGACAAGGCGCAGGCGCTCTTGGGCGGCACGACGCTCCTCGATCATGCCGTCGCGGCGCTGAAGCCGCAATGCGACCAGATCGTCATCGTCGGGCGCGAAAACGGGCGCGTCGCCGCGATACCCGACCGGCCGCAGCCCGGCCTCGGCCCGCTCGGCGGCATCGCCGGGGCGCTTTCTTATGCCGCAAACGAAGGCTTCGATGCGGTGCTGACGGTGCCGGTCGACTGCTTGCGGCTACCCGCGAATCTGCGCGACCTGCTTACCCCGCCGCCGGCGTTTGTCGCCGCGCAGCCGGTTATCGGTCTGTGGCCGGTGCAGGCGCTGACGCTGCTCGACGCGCTTCTCAGCGAAGAGGACGACCGGTCGGTGCGCAGCTTCGCCCGCCGCATCGGTGCGCGTGCGGTCGAGAGCGATGTCGAACTGCCGAACATCAACCGACCGTCCGATCTCGATCGTTTCGCTTAGGCGCCGACGACCCGCACCGGGATCGACTTTGCCGCCGGACAGCCGCTGATCGGGTCATAATAGGCGAGCGGCAGCAGCGGGTTGAGTTCGGGATAATAGCCCGCGATGGAACCTGCCGGCATCGGATAGTCGATCGCGGTCAGCCCCTCGACCCGCCGCACGATGCCGTCGGTGCTGATCGTTTCCAGCGTGATCTTCGCGCCTTCGGCCAAGCCGCGCGCCGCCATGTCCTCGGCATTCATGAACACCACCATCCGGTCGTTGTACACGCCGCGATAGCGATCATTATAGCTGTAGATCGTCGTGTTGAACTGATCGTGCGATCGCACCGTCGCCAGCCGCAGCATGCCGGGATCCTCGACCGGCGCATCGACGTGCAGTCCGGGCAGCGGCAGGAAGTTGGCTTTCCCGTTCGGGGTCAGCCACGCGCGCCGCCGCGGCGCGATGTCGAGATGAAAGCCTTTGGGCGCTTTGATGCGCTCGCCGAAATCGGCGTAGACGGCAGGATAGACATCGGCGATCCGGTCGCGGATGCGGGCATAATCGTCGATATAGCTCGCCCAATCGACCTTGCTGTCGGGCAAGGCCGCCATTGCCATGCGGCCGACGATCTCGACCTCCGGCAACAGATGTTCGCTCGCCGGATCGAGCACCCCGCCCGAGGCGGTGACGTTCGACATCGAATCCTCGATCGTGACGAATTGCTCGCCCGCCGCGGTTTCGATGCGTTCGGATCGCGCGATGACCGGCAGGATGAGCGCATCCTTGCCATGCACCAGATGCCCGCGGTTGAGCTTGGTCGCGATGCCGACGGTCAGGTCCAGCTTGCGCATCGCGTCATAGGCGCGGTCGGTATCGGGCACCGCGCGCACGAAATTGCCGCCCAGCCCGATGAAGACCTTCGCGGTGCCCGCCATCATCGCCTCGACCGATTCGACGGTGTGATGGCCGTGTGCGCGCGGCGGCTCGAAGCCGAAGACATCGCGCACGCGATCGAGATAAGCCTCGGTCGGCTTTTCGTCGATGCCGACGGTGCGATCGCCCTGCACGTTCGAATGGCCGCGGATCGGGGAGATGCCGGCGCCGGGCTTGCCGTAATTGCCCTTGAGCAGCAGCAGCGCCGCAACTTGCTGGAGCAGCCGCGATCCCAGTTGATGCTGGGTCAGCCCCATGCCGTAACAGATGATCGTGGCGTTGGAGCGGATATAGACTTCGGCGCATCGGCGAATCTGCTCTTCCGAAATGCCCGACACCGCGACCATCTCGCCCCAGTCCTGCGCCATGATATCGTCGCGCAGTTCCTCGAAGCCTTCGGTATGCTCGGCGATGAAATCATGGTCGAAGATCGTTTCGCCCGCGGCTTCGCGCTCGAACATCGCGCGCATCATGCCCTTGATCAGCGCAAGATCGCCGCCGATCTTCACATGCACGAATTCGCTGGCGATCGGCGTCGAGCCGAAGGTCGCCATCTGCGCGATGTCCTGCGGCTCGGTGAAGCGGATCAGCGCGCGTTCGAGCATCGGATTGACCGCGACAATCGGAACCCCGCGCCGCCGCGCTTCGACGAGGCAGGTCATCATGCGCGGCGCGTTGGTGCCGGGGTTCTGTCCGATCACGAAGATGGCCTCGGCATGGTCGAAATCGTCGAGGATCACCGTCCCTTTGCCCACCCCGATCGCGGGCGGCAGGCCGCGGCTCGTCGGCTCATGGCACATGTTCGAACAATCGGGAAAATTGTTGGTGCCGAACTCGCGCACGAAGATCGAATAAAGGAACGCCGCCTCGTTCGGAGTGCGACCGGAGGTATAGAATTCGGCCTGGTCGGGATCGTCGAGCGCGCGCAGGTGCCGGCCGATCAGCGCAAAGGCGTCGTCCCAGCTCACCGGCACATAATGGTCGGTCGCGGCGTCATAGCGCATCGGCTCGGTGAGCCGCCCCTGCATCTCGAGCCAATAGTCCGACTGCGCCATGAGCTCGGTGACGCTGTACGCCGCGAAGAAGTCGCGCGTGACCCGGAATTTCGTCGCCTCATGCGCGAGCGCCTTGGCCCCATTCTCGCAGAATTCCAGCTTCTTGGTGCAACTCGCATCAGGAAAGGCGCAGCTCGGACATTTGAAACCGCCCGGTTGGTTCATCGACAGCAGCGCGCGCGATCCCTTGGTAACGACGCTTTGTTCGAGCAGCACTTTTGCGGTGGCCGCGGCGGCGCCCCATCCGCCCGCGGGCTGCTTGTAGGGGGTGTAGCGGGGCTTGCCTTCGGCCATGGTCGTATCCCGAGCGATTGGACGCCCACTATGGTCCCGCCATTGCATGAACTCCAGAGCTTATCGCCCTGCGTCGGCGACCCCGCCCGCGCCGAGCGCATCGCGCAATTGCCGCAGCGCATCCCCAAGCGCTTCGATCTCTGCCGCGCTGCGCGACCCCGCGACGATCGACGCCGACAGGCAAAAGCCGGGGCGTGGCTCGGCCAGCCCTGCGGCCACGGTCACGACGCCGCGATGCGCGAAGCCCTCGTCGACGGCAAAGCCCTTCGCCGCCGCCTCGCGCACCTGCGCGGCATAGGTCTCGAAATCGAGCGCGGCCTGCCAGCGCACCGGTGCAAAGCGACGCGCAAGTTCACGGGCATCGATGCCCTGCGCCGCCGCGAGCGCCCGGCCGGCCGCGCCCCCGCCGAGCGGCTGGCGCTGTTCGTCGGCAAGGCGCAGCCGCATTCCGGCATCGCTTTCGGCATGCGCGAGCAATTGCATCCGCTCGCGCGACACCGCAGCCCACAGGCCGACCGCCGCCTCGCTGCGCTGCGCAAAGCGAAGCATCAGCGGGCGGGCGCGTTCGGCAAGCGCAGCGGCGCCGCCATTCTCGCGCAGCAGCGCAGCCGCCTGCCAGGCCGCCGTCAGCCGGTACCGCTTGCCCGGCTCGGCGCGCTCGATAGCGCCTTCACCCGCCAGCGTCTTGAGAAGGTTGAGGCAGCTCGACGGACTGAGGCCGAGGCTACGGCCGATGTCCGACAGCGTCAGCGGTCCCGCGTCGGCGAGCAGGCGCAGAATCGCGAAAGCCAGAGAAACGGAACGCACGGGGCCGGTCATGGCTCTTCTATATTTTAATATATATGAAAGAACAATTCCCAATGTTGAAATGATGCATTGCCCGCTCTATCGCGCTATCGATTGATTCGACGGGAGAGTGGCATGAGCGGTTGTCTGGACGGCAAAGTGGTCGCGATTACCGGCGCGGGACGCGGCATCGGGCGCGAACTGGCGCTCCACTGCGCCGCGCAAGGCGCAGCGGTGATCGTCAACGACCCCGGCGTCGCGCAGGCGGGCGATGGCGGCGACGCTGCCCCGGCGGAGACCACCGCGAACGACATTGTCGCCGCGGGCGGCAAGGCTGCCGCCAATTTCGGCAATGTCGCCGATCCCAAGGAAGCCGCCGGCATCATCAAGGATGCGGTCGCGAAGTTCGGCCGCATCGATGCCGTCGTGAACAACGCCGGCATCCTCCGCGACACCATCTGGCACAAGATGAGCTACGAGGATTGGAAGAGCGTCATCGAGGTCAATCTGACCGGCGTCTTCAACGTCTCGAAGGCCGCGACGCCGTACTTCCGCGAGCAGCAGTCGGGCAGCTTCATCCACTTCACCTCGACCAGCGGGCTGATCGGTAACATCGGCCAGGCCAATTATTCCGCCGCCAAGCTCGGCGTCGTCGCGCTGTCGCAGTCGATCGCGCTCGACATGGCGCGCGTCGGGGTGCGCTCGAACTGCATCGCGCCCTTCGCGTGGAGCCGCATGACCAGTTCGATCCCGGCGACGACCCCGGCGGAGCAAGAGCGCGTCAAGCGGTTGCAGGAAATGTCGCCCGACAAGATCGCACCGCTCGTCGCCTATCTCGCCTCCGACCTGTCGAAGGATGTGACGAACCAGATCTTCAGCGTACGCAAGAACGAGATATTGCTCTTCTCGAAGCCGCGCCCCGTGCGCTCGATGGCCAAGCTCGAAGGCTGGACCGCCGAGGCAATCGCCGACGAGCTGATCCCCGCCTTCCGCCCCGCCTTCGCGCGCGCCGACGAGGTGTCGGCGCATGTTTTCCCTTACGACCCGATCTGAGGACTTCAAGATGAGCAACCCCGACATGGACGCGGACGTCTTCCAACAGTTCATCGAACAACTAGAACGCTATGTCCGCGATCGCCTTCTCCCCGCCGAGAAGGAGATCATCGAGAGCGACGCGATCCCCGACGATATCCTGTCCGAGATGCGCGACATGGGCCTCTTCGGACTGACGATCCCGGAGGAATTTGGCGGCGCGGGGATGAGCGTCAGCCAGTATATCCGCACGATCCACACGATCAGCTATGCGATGCCGGCCTTCCGATCGATCATCTCGATCAACATCGGCATGTTCGCCTCGGCGCTGAAGAATGGCGGGACCGAGGCGCAGAAGGCCGAATGGCTGCCGCGCGTCGCATCGGGCGAGATCGCCTGCTTCGGCCTCACCGAACCCGGATCGGGCTCGGACTCGGCGGGGCTCCAGACCACCGCGACGCAGACCGACAATGGCTGGGTCTTGAACGGCACCAAACGCTACATCACCAACTCGCCCTTCGCCAAGGTCGGCCTGATCATGGCGCGGACGAGCAAGGAAAATCTGCCGAAGAATGCCCATGTCTCGGCCTTCGTCGTGCCGATGGACGCCCCCGGTGTATCGATCGGCAAGTCGGACAAGAAGATGGGCCAGGCGGGCAGCCACATCGCCGATATCGTGATGGACGATGTCCGCGTCGGGGGCGAAGCGCTGCTCGGCGGCGAGCTCGGCAAAGGCTTTGCCTATGCGATGATGAGCCTCGACAACGGCCGCATGTCGGTCGGCGCCGCGGCGACCGCCTATGCCCGCCGCGCGCTCGACAGCGCGGTACGCTATGCGACCGAACGCAAGGCGTTCGGCGAACCGATCGCCAATTTCCAGCTGATCCAGCAGATGCTCGCGCAGAGCGAGATCGATATCTATGCCGCCGAATGCATGATGGAGGATGTCACCCGCCGCGCCGACGCGGGCGAGAATGTCCTGCGCAAGGCGGCGGCATTCAAGGTCTTCGCCTCCGAAATGTGCGGCCGCGTCGTCGACGCCTGCGTCCAGGTCTATGGCGGCGCCGGCTATCTCGCCGAATATGACGCCGAGCGTTTCTTCCGCGATGCGCGCATCTATCGCATCTACGAAGGCACGACGCAGATCCTGCAGCTCCAGATCGCCAAGCATATGCTGCGCGAGTTTGCGGCGGCGAATTGAGGGTGGAGCGCCGCGTCCCCTATCCTGCACCGTGCCCCTGCGAAGGCAGGGGCCCATCACCGATGCGTTCGCGCTCTCGCCGCCGGTCGTTGGACATCGCGAGGACAGATGATGGGCCCCTGCCTTCGCAGGGGCACGGCAACGGGGTTGGCCATGTATAACCTCCTCTCCGGCCTCTCGGTGATCGAAGCCTCCTCCTTCGTCGCCTCGCCCACTGCCGGGCTTTATTGCGCGCAGTTCGGCGCCGAGGTGATCCGTGTCGACCAGATCGGTGGCGGCCCCGATTTCCGCCGCTGGCCGGTGACAGCCGAGAACAACTCGCTCTATTGGGAGAATCTCAATCGCGCGAAAAAGTCGGTGGCGCTCGATCTGTCCCGGCCAGAGGGGCGCGAGTTGCTGCAGCAACTGGTCCGCGCGACCGGCCAGTTCATCACCAACTTTCCGGCGGGCGGCTTCCTGTCGCACGACACGCTCGCCGAAGGCCGCGCCGACCTGATCACCGTGCGCGTCATGGGCTGGGCCGACGGCTCGCCCGCGCTCGACTACACGGTGAACAACAGCGTCGGCTATCCGATGCTCACCGGGGCGGGGCCGGAACCGGTCAATCATGTCCTGCCCGCGTGGGACCTGCTCACCGGTGCCTATGCCGCTTTCGCGCTGCTCGCCGCGATCCAGCGGCGCAGCGTCAGCGGCGAAGGCGGCGAGGTCCGCATCCCCCTGTCGGACGTCGCGATCGGCACCGTCGCCAACCTCGGCGGTGTCGCCGAAGTCCTCTATTCGGGCGAGAACCGCCCGCGGCTCGGCAATGCCGTCTATGGCCTCTTCGGTCGCGACTTCGTGACCCGCGACGGCCAGCGGACGATGATCGTCGTCGTCACGCCGCGGCAATGGGCGAACCTGGTTTCCGCGCTCAACCTCGGCGACGCCATCGCGAGCATCGAGGCGGCGCGCGGCGTCTCGTTCGCCAAGGACGACGGCCTCCGCTTCGACCACCGCGATGCGCTCTACCCGCTGTTCGAACAGGCGATCGCCGCCCGCGACCATGCCGATCTCGCCGCCACCTTCGACGCGGGCGGGATCGTCCATTCGCCCTACCGCACGATGCTCGATGCGGTTCAAGACCCGGCGCTCGTCGCGAACAACCCGATCTTCGGCGCGGCGCAGAACCCCAGCGGCTTCGCATACCCCGCCGCGGGCGCCTTTGCGACCATCCCGCAGGCGGAACGGGAACCCCCGCGCCCTGCCCCGCTCAACGGCCAGCACAGTGAAGAAGTGCTGACCTCACGCCTTTCGCTGACCTCGTGCGAAATCGCCCGCCTGATCGATGCGGGGATTGTCGGTGTCGCCTAGCCCCTTCCCTTCTTTCCGTGTTCCCCCGCGAAGGCGGGGGCCCATCACCCGACCTTCGCATTCTCCGCCAACGGCTATGCAGAAATGAGAGCACCGGTGATGGACCCCCGCCTTCGCGGGGGCACACGCAATTATGTTTGGAGATTAGAAAATGACCCTTCGCCGCGCCGCCATCGTCGCCCCGATCCGCACCGCCGTCGGCAAGTTCGGCGGCTCGCTGTCCTCCATGACCGCCGGCGCCCTTGGCGCGGTCATTCTGAAGGCGCTCGTGGAGCGCACCGGGATCGACCCCGCGCGGGTCGATGACGTCGTCTTTTCGCAGGGCTATGGCAATGGCGAAGCGCCGGCGATCGGCCACTGGTCGTGGCTCGCCGCGGGCCTGCCGCTCGACGTGCCCGGCTATCAGCTCGATCGCCGCTGCGGCTCGGGGCTGCAAGCGGTCGTCAACGCCGCAATGATGGTCCAGACCGGCATGTCCGACGTCGTTGTCGCGGGCGGCGTCGAATCGATGTCGAACGTCGAGCATTATTCGACCGATATCCGCAAGGGCGTGCGGGCGGGGAACCTCACGCTCCACGACCGGCTGACCCGCGGTCGGCTGATGTCGCAGCCCGTCGAACGCTTCGGCGTCATCACCGGGATGATCGAAACCGCCGAAAATCTCGCCAAGGATTATGACATCAGCCGCGAGGCCTGCGACGCCTATGCCGTGCGCAGCCACCAGCGCGCCGCCGCCGCCTGGGCGAACGGTCTGTTCGATGACGAACTCGTCCCCGTCTCGGTCCCGCAGAAAAAGGGCGACCCGGTCGTCTTCGCGCACGACGAAGGCTACCGCGCCGACGCAACGATGGAAACATTGGGCAAATTGCGCGCACTCGAAGGCGGCGTCGTCACCGCGGGCAACGCGAGCCAGCAGAATGACGCCGCCGCCGCGTGCCTCGTGGTCGCCGAAGACAAGCTCGACGAGCTCGGGCTGACCCCCATCGCCTGGTACCACAGCTCGGCGGCCGCGGGCTGCGACCCCAGCCGCATGGGCATCGGCCCCGTCCCCGCGGTCGAACGCCTCTTCGCGCGCAATGGCCTCGGCTGGGGCGACATCGACCTCGTCGAGCTCAACGAAGCCTTCGCGCCGCAGGTGCTCGCCGTGCTCAAGGGTTGGGGCTGGTCCGACAACGACAGCCGGAAGGAAATCCTCAACGTCAACGGCTCGGGCATCTCGCTCGGCCATCCGATCGGCGCGACCGGCGGGCGCATTCTGGCCAATCTTACGCGCGAACTCGTCCGCAGGAACGGCCGCTACGGCCTTGAAACCATGTGCATCGGCGGCGGCCAAGGCATCGCGGCGATCTTCGAGCGCGCGGCTTGAAGGATATCCGACCAATGAACATTGGAGCGGCCTCTCCGCAAAAAGCCGTTCGTGCTGAGCTTGTCGAAGCACCGTCCTTCTTTCGCCGCGTTGAAGAGAAGAACAACCCTTCGACAGGCTCAGGGCGAACGGATTTTTGGTGATGCTTGCTAATCTGAACGCCGCGCTGATTGCCGCGCAGGCGTATCGCGGTGCGGCGCAAGCCGCGCTCGCAGATCGGCTGGCCGCCAACCCCATCGACAGCGAGCAGCGCGCGGCGCACGGCTTCGCATGGGTCGCGACCACGGTCGCAGCGCTCGAAGCGACGCTCGATTGGCTTGGCGCGGGCAATGACGCGAACCCGCTCGACGCGCAGATCGCTACCCTCGCCTTCGCCGAAAGCATCGGCCAGCTCACCGGCGGCCTGCCGATGGGCCAGAACGAGATTTTCCGCCCCGCCGATCTCGGCCTCGGCGCTGCGGCGCGCGCACTCGCCGACGCCTGCGCGAACCTGCTCGACGCTGACCATGCCGCCACCCGCGCCGAGGTCGCCGCCGCGCTTGCCCAGGATCAATGGCCAAGCGAGTCGCTCCACGACGCCGACCTCGACGCGATCCGCGACCAGTATCGCCGCTTCACCGACGCCGCGATCATCCCGCACGCGCATAGCTGGCACCTCGCCAATGAGCTGATCCCCGATGCGACGGTTCAAGCGATGGCTGAGCTAGGCACCTTTGGCGTCTGTATTCCCGAGGAATTTGGCGGCCTCGGCCTCGGCAAGCTCGTCATGTGCATCGTCACCGAGGAACTATCGCGCGGCTGGATCGGTACCGGTTCGCTCGGCACCCGGTCCGAGATCGCGGGCGAGTTGATCGTTCATGGCGGCACCGATGCGCAGAAGGCCGAATGGCTGCCGCGGATCGCGAGCGGCGAAATCCTGCCGACCGCGGTGTTCACCGAACCCGATGTCGGCTCCGACCTCGGCGCGCTGCAAACCCGCGCCCGCCGCGACGGCGACCATTGGGTCATCGACGGCGCCAAAAACTGGATCACCCACGCCGCACGATCGGACCTGATGACCCTGCTCGCGCGCACCCTGCCCGACGCGAAAGGCTATGCCGGCCTGTCGATGCTGCTCGTCCCGAAGCCGCGCGGGAGCGAGGCCGATCCCTTCCCCGCCGCCGGCATGACCGGCAGCGAGATCGAGGTGCTCGGCTATCGCGGGATGCGCGAATATGCATTGCAATTCGACGCCATGACCGCACCATCCGACGCGCTGCTCGGCGGCGAGGAAGGTCAGGGCTTCAAGCAGCTCATGCGCACCTTCGAGGGCGCGCGCATCCAGACCGCCGCGCGCGCGGTCGGCGTCGCGCGCCGCGCGCTCGAACTCGGGCTCGACTATGCGCGCACCCGCAAGCAGTTCGGCAAGGCGATCCTCCATTTTCCGCGCGTGTCCGACAAGCTCGCAATGAGCCTCGTCGACTCCGTGATGGCGCGCGAACTCAGCTACGCCGCCGCGCGCGCCAAGGATAGCGGCAAACGCTGTGACATCGAAGCCGGTATGGCAAAGCTGCTCAGCGCGCGCGCCGCGTGGGCGAACGCCGACGCCGCGCTGCAAATCCACGGCGGCAACGGCTATGCACTTGAATATGAGATCAGCCGGGTGCTCTGCGATGCCCGCATCCTCAACATCTTCGAGGGCGCGGCCGAGATTCAGGCGCAGGTGATCGCGCGCGGGCTGACCGGAGGACGCAATTGATGAATGATTGGAGCGCCTGGATCGGCCGCGAGGATATCCGCCACGATCATGTCGATGCCGGCGCGGTGAAGCGCTGGCTCGCGACGCTCGACCGCTCCGCGCCCGCCGACGATAGCGTCCCGCAAGCCTATCACTGGTGCCTCTGCCTCCCCGATGCACCGACGGCGATCCTCGGCGCCGACGGCCACCCCGTGCGCGAGGATAGCGACGACAGCTTCCTGCCCCCCATCCCCCTCCCGCGCCGCATGTGGGCCTCAAGCAAGATCGAATTCCTCAATCCCCTGCGCCCCGGCCAGACGGTAATGCGCAGCTCGCGCGTCGCCGCGATCACCGAAAAGCAGGGCGGCAGCGGCGCGCTCGTCTTTGCCCAAGTCGCGCACGAAACGCATGGCGACGGCGAACTCGCGATGCGCGAGACGCAGACCATCGTTTTCCGCGAACCCGCGCCCGCCGGCGCCCCACCAGCCCCGCCGCCGCCGGGCGAGGGCCGCTTCGATCCGACGGGCTGGGACGCAAACCGCATGCTCGTTCCGTCGGAGGCGCTGCTGTTCCGCTACTCGGCGCTGACCTTCAACAGCCACCGCATCCACTACGACCTACCTTATGCGACCGAAGAAGAGGGCTATCGCGGCCTCGTCGTCCACGGCCCGCTCACCGCAACGCTGCTCCTCGACCTCGCGGCGCGGCACTTTGGCGACAACGCCCTCACCCGCTTCGATTTCCGCGCCACGTCCCCGGCGATCTGCGGCGAGGGTTTGCATCTGGCGCTGCGCGGCGACGGCGACGATATCGTTCTTGGTGCCTTCGCGAGCGACGGGCGGCAGGTGATGGCGGCGAGCGCCACCCGCTAACACAGGCGCGGCGCCCCCGGCCTGCCGCGCCTTCTCCCGCAACCTTTGTCGCGCGATAATCGCGTTTCGGCGCAGCGCAGGCGCGCCGCCGGCCAATTACGCCCACAGCGGCAAGGCGAAGCACGATACTCCGTTATCCTCTCCCTCCCCCCTTAGGGAGGTGCGCCGGCGGCCCCATCCGCCGGCGCAAATTTTTCAGCTTTCGCCGAACAGATCGCGCTGCGCCTCTTCGAGCGCTTCGAAATAGCGGCGCCGTGCATGTTTTTCGGTAACGACGCCGATCACCTTTCCGCCATCGTCGACCACCGCCAGTTCATCGGCCGAGGCGGCATCGAAGGCTGCGATCATCGCCTCGACCCCGGTTGCGGGGTGCAGCGTGTCGTCGGTGAGCGTCGCAAGGCTGGCGATCGGTGCATCGCCCGCAATGTCGGGATGATAGGCCGCCGCTGTGACGACGATCCCGCCATAGCGGCCCTCGCCATCGGTCAGCACCGCCTTGGCCGTCGAACCGAGCGGCACGCGCAGGCGGAAATCGGCGACGGTCATGGCGGCGGGGACGGCGGTCCAGTCGGTGCGCATGATCCGTCCGGCGGTGAGCGTCAGCAACCGGCCGATGTCGCGCGGACTGCGGATCTTCGAGCCGCGCAAATGCAGGCGCCAGGTCGAGAAGCTGTAGCCGAACCATTCGCGCGTCAGCGCGCTCGACACCAGCGTCGCGGTCAGCACCACGCCCATCAGCGCGAAATCATGCGTCGTCTCGAGCATCAGCACCGCGAGCGTCATCGGCCCGCCGACGACCGAGACGCTGAGCGCCGCCATGCCGACCAGCGCCGCGTCGTTGGGATCGAGTGCGATGCCGAGCGGGCTCATGTTGACGAGCCCCGCGAAGATCTGTCCGATCAGCGACCCCAGGAACAGCGAGGCAAAGAACAGTCCGCCGCGAAAACCGAAGCTGAGCGACACGACCGACGCCGCGATCTTGAGCAGCAGCACGATGGCGAGGAAGGACAGCGCCGGGCGCAACACCAGATCGAGGTGCAGCGCGCCATGCCCCGCCGACAGCGTCTGCGGCGACACCAGCGCCAAGGGGATCAGCAGTAAGCCGCCGATGAGTGGCCGCCAGCCTGCGATCCGTTGCCATCCCTGAACGCGAATTTCGGCGAAGGTGACGAGCCGCATGATGAGGATGCCGAACAGCGCGGCAACCAGCCCGAGCAACGCATAGGCAAGATAGTCGGCGGTCGAAAAAGCGCGGTCGACGGTCGTCGCGATCAGATAGGGATCGACGCCGAGCGCGCGGCTGACGAACACGGCCGACAGCGCCGCGACCATCACCGGGGCGATCGCGGCGGGGGTATAGTTGCCGATGACGATCTCGAACGCATAGAAGGCGCCGGTCAGCGGGGCGCCGAAGGCCGCGCCGATCGCCCCGCCCGCCCCGGCGCCGACCAGCGTGCGCAGATCGTTGCGGCGCAGTGCGAACCACTGGCCGAGCTGCGAGGCGAAGCCGCCGCCCATCTGCGCATAGGCGGCCTCAAGCCCCACCGACGCGCCCGCGCCGTTCGAGATAATCGTCTGCGACGCGATCACCAGATTGTCGGCAAAGGGAATGCGTCCGCCGTGCAGTGCGTTCGCCTCGACCACGTCGACGGGCATGCGCTTGCGGTTGCGCAGGCCGCGCGCGAGCAGGACGAGCAGAAGGCCGCCGATGGGCAGCGCGACCAGCTTCCATGGATGATGGATCTCGCCGAGCGCGCTCAGCCGGTTGATCGTGACGCCGTAAAGAAGCTGCTGGATGCCGTGCGCCAGAAATTGCTGGATGTTGGTCAGCACCCCCGCCGCCAGCCCCGCCAGCGCGGCGAGCAGGATGAACGCGGCTTCGCTCTCGCGCAGCCGCCGGCGTTGCCGCGCGGCGGCGATCAGCAGACGGGTTTTGCGTATCCGGAACACGTCGGCGCTCCAAGCGCGGCGGCGGCTCCGGGTCAAGTGTTAAGCCGCTTCGTGCCCGTGACATGCCTCGCACAGCGCCGCGATGATGCGCTGCATCTTGGCGTCGGACAGGCTGTAATAGCGCGTCTGTGCCTCGCCGCGCGCCGACACGATGCCCTGGTCACGAAAGCGCGCCAGATGCTGCGACACCGCCGATTGCGAGAGCCCGCTGAGTTCGGTGAGTTCGCCGACCGACACTTCGCGCTCGTCCATCTGGCACAGCATCAGCAGCCGCTCGGGATGCGCGAGCAGCTTCAAATAGTCGGCCATCTCGCGCGCATCGCGTTTCAGGATCGAAAGGTCGGTCGGCTTGGTCATGGGGAGAGGGTTCCTTCACGGCCATCGTCGCGCAGGACGATGTAAATCGCGGGAATAACGAGCACGGTGAGCAGTGTCGAGGAGGCGAGTCCGAAGAGCAGCGAAATCGCAAGTCCCTGAAAGATAGGGTCGGTCAGGATCGTCGCCGCCCCGATCATCGCCGCCGCCGCCGTCAGCACGATCGGCTTGAAGCGGATCATCCCCGCTTCGAGCAGCGTATCGCGCAGCGGTTTGTCCTCGCCCTTCGCATGGTTGATGAAGTCGACCAGCAGGATCGAATTGCGCACGATAATCCCGGCCAGCGCGATGAAGCCGATCATCGACGTCGCAGTAAAGGGCGCGCCGAACAGCATATGCCCCAGCACGATACCGACGAGCGTCAGCGGGATCGGCGTCAGGATCACGAGCGGAATCTTGAAATTGCGGAACTGCCCGACGACCAGGACATAGATGCCCAGCAGCGCAACCATGAAGGCCGCGCCCATGTCGCGGAAGGTCACCCAGGTGATCTCCCACTCGCCGTCCCACAGCAGGGTCGGCACCTGTTCATCGTCGGGCTGCCCGTTGAAGCGGACCACCGGCTTTTCCATCCCGTGCGCCTTCCAGTCGAACGCCTCGATCGCATCGTCGACCGCGAAGATGCCATAGATGGGCGCTTCATATTCCCCCGCCAGTTCGGCGGTGACCATATCGGCGGCGCGGCCGTTGCGGCGGAACAGCGCGGGTGATCCCGCCTCCTCGCGCGCATCGACGATCTCGCCGAGCTGGACGAGCCGCCCGCCCGGTCCCATCGTCGCAACCGGCGTCGCGGCAAGGTCGGCGCTCCAGCTGCGCTGCGACTGATCGAGCGCGATGCGGATCGGCAGCGGATCGCGCCCGTCGCCGCGCGGCGCATAGCCGACGGTCTGCCCGCCCAGCAGCGCGCCGATACTGTCGAAAAGCTGGCGCTCCGAAATGCCATAGGCGTCCATCCGCGCCCGATCGGGTATCAGCCGCAGCCGCGGGCGCGGGACGCCGAAGCTGTTGTCGACATCCACGACATAGGGGACGGTGCGGAACAGCGCCTCGACCTGCGCGGCGGTCTTGCGCCGCGTCGCTTCGTCGGGACCATATATTTCGGCGAGCAGCGTCGCGAGCACCGGCGGTCCCGGCGGGGTTTCGACGACCTTGATCGAACCACCGGCGGGCAGCGGCAGCGCTTTCTTCAGCCGCTGGCGCAGATCGAGCGCAATGGCGTGGCTCGACCGGTCGCGCTCGCCCTTGGGCGCCAGCGTCACCATCAAATCGCCCATCTCGGGCCGATTGCGCAGGAAATAGTGCCGCACGAGGCCGTTGAAATTGAACGGCGCCGAGGTGCCGGCATAGGCCTCCATCGATCGCGCCTCGGGAATCTGCCGCACCACCGCCGCGGCGGCGTCGAGGGTGCGCCCCGTCGTCTCGAGCGACGTGCCCTCGGGCATGTCGAGGACAAGCTGCACCTCCGACTTGTTGTCGAAGGGCAGCAGCTTCACCGTCACCGCCTTGAAATAGAACATCGAGCAGGCGACGAGCGTCGCGGCGCCGACGGCAATCAGGAAATTGCGCGCGCTCTTGCGATCGCGGATCACGCGGATGGCGACGCGGCCATAGAGCGCGCCGAGCTTGCCCCCGCCCGCATGGTCGTGCGCGCCCTGCGCGAGCGTATCGCGCGCAAAGCGCACCATCAGCCACGGCGCGATGATCACCGCGACGAAGAAGGAGAAGAGCATCGCCGCCGAAGCGTTGATCGGGATCGGCGCCATATAGGGGCCCATCAGTCCCGATACGAACAGCATGGGAAGCAGCGCCGCGACGACGGTCAGCGTCGCGATGATCGTCGGATTGCCGACCTCGGCGACCGCATCGACCGTCGCGTCGATCCGGCTGCGCCCGTCGGCCATCGCCCAGTGGCGCGCGATATTCTCGATCATCACGATCGCGTCATCGACCAGGATGCCGATCGAAAAGATCAGCGCGAACAGGCTGACGCGGTTGATCGTGAAGCCCATGATATTCGACGCGAACATGGTGAGCAGGATCGTGGTCGGGATGACCACCGCCGTCACCCCCGCCTCGCGCCAGCCGATCGCGAAGCCGATCAGAATGACGATCGACACGGTGGCCAGTCCGAGGTGGAAGATCAGCTCGTTCGCCTTTTCATTGGCGCTTTCGCCATAATTGCGCGTCACCGCGACCTCGACGCCCGGCGGGATCAGGCTGCCGCGCAGCGCCTCGACCCGCGCGACCACAGCGTCCGAAACATTGACGGCGTTGGCCCCCGAACGCTTCGCGATGGCCAGGCTGACCGCGGGCGCCATCGACCAGCGATCGCCCGCGCCCTTGGCCCAGCGCCATGCGCGCGCCTGATCCTCACCCGGCCCCTGCGTGACCGTCGCGACATCGCGCAGATAGACGGGATTGCCGTTGGCGGCGCGCACCGTGATCGTCGCCAGTTGCTCGGCGCTGCGGACCGTCTGTCCGGCAACGACGGCGGTCGCCGCGCCGCCTTCGCGCACCGTTCCGAGCGGGAAGCTGCGGTTTGCCTGTCCCACCGCGTCCATCAGCGCGCCGAGCGAGACGCCATGCGCGGCGAGTCTCGCCGGATCGGGAACGACGCGAAGCTGTTCCTCCTGCCCGCCGGTGATGAAGGTCAGGCCGACATTGTCGACCTTCGCAACCTCGGTCCGCAACCGGGCGGCGAGCGACCGCAGCGCCTGCTCGTTCCAGTCGCCGCGCGCGCCGGCCTTCGGCGACAGCGTCAGCACCACGATCGGCACGTCGCTGATCCCGCGCACCGTCACCTGCGGCGGCTGGATGCCCTGCGGCAGCTTGTCCATATTCGCCGACAGCCGCTCGTTGATGCGGATGGCGGCGTCGTCGGGATCGGACCCGACCAGAAAGCGCGCGGTGACCATCACCCCGTCGTCTTCGGCCTGGGTATAGACATGTTCGACGCCGTCGACGCTCTTGACGATCGTCTCCAGCGGCTTGCCGATCAGTTCCACGGCATCGCTCGCGGACAGGCCGGGCGCGGCGACCATCAGGTCGACCATCGGCACGCTGATCTGTGGCTCCTCCTCGCGCGGGATCGTCATGATCGCGAGCAGCCCGACCATTATGGCGGCGAGCAGCATCAGCGGCGTCAGCGGACTGCGGATCGTCGCGCGCGTCAGCCGCCCCGACAGGCCCAGGCTCATTTGCCTGCCGCCCCGCGCGCCACCGCGATCAGCGTGTCGCCCTTGCCCGCGCCCGACAATATCTCGACCCGCGCCGGATCGTCGGTCGGCGCGATCTGGACCGGCACCCGCGACGTCGCATCCTTGCCGACGATGATCGTCACATAGTCGATGCCATAGCTGGTTTCGACGAAGCGGCGCGGAACGACGAGCGCCTGCCGCTCGCCGACCGCAACGCGCGCCGCGACGCGGCGACCGACCATCTTGCTGGCAAGTCCGGGGATCGGAACGTCGGCCGACATCTGCCCGCCGCTGACCGCGGGATAGACGCGGCCGACGCTGGCGCGCGGCGGCGCCGCGCCCTTGTCGTCCGAAAGCCCTATCGCCAGCACCACGCTTCCGACATGAACCTTGTCGGCCAAGGTTTCGGGCAGTTCGAGGCGCAGGACCATCGGTCCCGAGGTGATCGTCGCGATCGACGTGCCGGGCGCGACCGCCGAACCCGCCGGAACCTGCGCGATCAGCACGCGCCCTGCCGAGGGGGCGACCACCGCGCCCTGCCCGGCGACCGCACCGACTGCCGATTGCTGCGCCCGCGCCGCCGAAACCTGCGCCCGCGCCGCACGCGCCTGCGCCTCGGCCTGATCGAGCCGCGCCTGCGCATAGACGCCATTGGCATGGAGGTAGCGCACGCGCTCCAACTCGGCATCGGCCTGTGCGGCCTGCGCCTGGGCCGCCGCCGCCTGCGCGCCATAGGCCGCGCCTTCATAGCCGAGGCGGCTGTCGACGACGCGGCCGATCACCTGTCCCTTGCGCACCATGTCGCCTTCGCGAACACTCAGACTGTCGAGGATGCCGGGAATGCGCGCGCGGGCGTCGGCCATGTCGACGCTCGTTACCAGCGCGCCAACATCCTTCCAGTCGGTGATCTTCACCGGCTGCAACGCCAGCCTTTCGCCCGTCACGGCCGCGCTCTTTTCGGCGGGCGCAGTCGTCCCGCCGCCACAGCCGGCGAGCGATAGCGATGCCGCAAACAGGGCGGCGCTGAGCAGCGCAGAGGTGCGCAGGGATGATGGGCGCATCGTCAATTCCCCGTCACGACCGGCAGGCCGGCCGCGCGCCAGGCGCCCATGCCGCCAGCAAGATGGGTGTCGATGTCGGGCCGCCCCGCCGCCGCCTTGTCGAGCGCCATCGCCGAACGGCGACCCGCGGCGCAGGTCAGGATGACCGGCTTGTCGCCCGCCGGAAGCGCGCTTGCCTGAAACCGCGACAGCGGCATCGACAGCGCGCCCGCGACATGGCCGCTCGCGAATTCGTCCGATTCGCGGACATCGACCAGAATCGCACGCTTTTGGTCAAGCAAAGCCGCAAGCTGCTGTGCGGGAATCTCCTTATGGCGCGGTTTGCGGAATAGGCTCAGCATAACGAAACTCCTCGGTTGACCGGCACGCTAACCGGCGCGGCCAGATTTCGACACTGATAATATTACTTAGTTGTAATATTCGCAATATCTAATATTATGCCGACAGCAATCGGGTCCGACTCACCGAACTGGCCGCACACCGAACCATTTGAAAAAGCCGGAGCCAGCCAGCGCCGGAACAAGGAGAGAAAGCATGTCGTTACCGCGGATCGTCGTTCTGGGCGCCGGACTCGGGGGCACCATTGCCGCTTACGAAATACGGGAGGCTTCCAAGGGCAAGGCCGAGGTGATGGTGATTTCCGACCAGGAAAATTACTGGTTCGTCCCCTCCAACCCCTGGGTCGCGGTCCGCTGGCGCGAACCCGAAGCCATCTGCGTTCACCTGCCCCCCGTCATGAAGCGCAAGGGCATCGATTTCACCGCGGTCGGCGCGAAGCGCGTCCACCCCAAGGAAAATCGGGTCGAACTGAACGACGGCGCCTTCATCGATTATGATTATCTGGTCATCGCAACCGGGCCGAAACTCGCCTTCGACGAGATCGAGGGCTTCGGGCCGGAGGCGAACACCGTATCGGTATGCGCCACCGATCATGCCGCCGCCGCGGCCGATGCCTTCGACCGCTTCTGCGAAGATCCGGGGCCGATCGTCGTCGGCGCCGCACAGGGCGCCTCCTGTTATGGGCCGGCCTATGAATTCGCGCTGATCCTCGACACCGAACTCAAGCGCCGCAAGCTGCGCGACCGGGTGCCGATGACCTTCGTCACCGCCGAACCCTATATCGGCCATCTCGGCCTCGATGGCGTCGGCGATACCAAGAGCCTGCTCGAAAGCGAGCTGCGCAACCGCCATATCAAATGGATCACCAATGCGCGCGTCACCAGCTTCGAGGCCGGCATGGCGCATGTCGAAGAAGTCGCCGAGGACGGCAGCGTCAAGGCCAAGCACGACCTGCCCTTCGGCTATTCGATGCTGCTGCCCGCCTTTCGCGGCGTCGATGCCGTCTTCGGCATCGAAGGACTGACCAATCCGCGCGGCTTCATCATCGCCGACAAGCATCAGCGCAATTCGACCTTCGCCAACATCTATTCACTTGGCGTCTGCGTTGCGATCCCGCCGGTCGGCCCGACCCCCGTCCCGGTGGGCGTGCCCAAGACGGGCTTCATGATCGAATCGATGGTCACCGCGATCGCGCAGAATCTGAAACTCGAACTCGCCGGTCAGCCGCCGAAGCACGAGGCGACGTGGAACGCCGTCTGCCTTGCCGACTTCGGCGACGGCGGCGTCGCCTTTGTCGCGCAGCCACAGATCCCGCCACGCAACCTCAACTGGTCGTCGTCAGGCAAGTGGGTCCATCTCGCGAAGATCGGCTTCGAAAAATATTTCCTGCGCAAGGTCCGCAAGGGCGAGAGCGAGCCCTTTTACGAAAAGCTCGCGATGCATGCGCTCGGGATCAAAAAACTCCGCTTCTGACGAAAGGAAGACCCATGAACCTCGATCGTGCCGTTTTGCGCTTCGCGGGCCTCGTCGTGCTGACGAGCGTGCTGCTCGCCTGGTTCGTCCATCCTTGGTGGATCGGACTCGCCGCCTTTGCCGGGCTCAACATGATCCAGGCAAGCTTCACCGGCTTCTGTCCCGCGGCGGCCATTTTCAAGCGTCTCGGCGTGCGGCAGGGAGCCGCCTTTAAGTGAAGCGCGCCGCGACCCTGCTGACGGCGGCATGCCTTGCCGCGCTCGCGCTGCCGCACCCCGCGGCGGCGCAGGATCTGGCGACCGCCATCGCCGACGCGCGCGCGCACTCGCCCGCGCTCGAAGCGGCGGCAGCCGATGCCGATGCCGCCGCCGCGCGGCTCGCGCAGGCGCGCGCCGCCGCCGGTCCCACCGCGAGTGTCGAGGGCAGCGTCGGCACCGGCCGGCTCGACCCTGGCGGCTATTTCGGTCTAACCGCGCAAAACGTGACCCCCAGCGCCGTGCAACTGGTCGGCGAATACCCGCTCTACGCTGGTGGACGGATCAGCGCCGCGATCGATCAGGCCGCAGCGGGCAGCCGCGCCGCGACGCTTGGCAAGGATATGGCGCGCCAGAATCTGACCCTCGCGACTGTCGGCGCCTATGCCGAAGTGCTCACCGCGCGCGATCTTGTCGCGAGCTATGGCAAGCTCGTCGATGCGCTGGGCGAGATCGTTCGTCATACCGGCCTGCGCTACGACGTCGGCGATGCGACGAGCAGCGAGGTCGCACAGGCGAAAGCACGCCGCGCCGAGGGACAGGCCGGTCTCGTCCAGGCCCAGGGCCGCCTCACCGCCGCGCTCGCCCGCCTCGAGCGGCTGACCGGCAAGCCTGTCGCCGATCTCGCCCCCCTGCCCCCGCGCCCCGAGGTTCCCGCGACGCTCGGCGAAGCCGTCGAGGCCGCCGTCGCCGCGAACGTCCTGCTCGCGCAGGCCGATGCCGGGGTCGACGGCGCTGCCGCGGGGGTACGCGCCGCCAAGGCGACCAACCGCCCGCAGCTCGGCGTCTTTGCCGAGGGCGCGCGGATCCGCGACCAGTTTTTCCCCGACTACCGCGCCGACAGTGTCACCGTCGGGCTGCGCGGGCGCTGGACCTTCTTCGACAGCGGCGCGGGCAGCGCGCGCGTCCGCGAGGCGCAATCGAAACTCTCGGCCAGCGAAGCGCGGCTGCGTCAGGCGCGCGACGACGTCACCCAGGCGGTGATCGAGGCGTGGAGCGGGCTCGACAGCGCCGAACGCGCGCTCGATGCCGCGCGCGATGGCGACGCCGCAGCGCGCGAGGCGCTACGCGGCACCCGCCTCGAAGTGCGCTCGGGCGCCCGCCCGCCGCTCGCCGAGCTCGATGCCGAACGCGAAGCGATCGCCGCGACCGCGCGGCTCGCCGAAGCGCAGGCATCGGTGCAGACCGCGGCGTGGCGCCTCCGCCTGCTCTGCGGTATCGAATAGGCCTCCTCCTCCACTGGACAAACGGCGCCGCCTCACTATATTAGTTTTATCTAATATTTTAAACGAAGGAATGATCGCATGGACGACCTTCACCGCGATTCCGCCGCCGCGCTGATCGACAAGGCGCGGGCAACCGGCCGTATCCCCGTCGTCAAAAGCTTCTTCGACGAACCGACCTTCACCGCGACGCACGTCGTCCACGACCCCGCGACGCGCAAGGCGGCAATCATCGACTCGGTGCTCGATTTCGACCAGCCTTCGGGCCGCACCGGCCATGCGTCAGCCGACGCGATCGTCGATTATGTCCGCCGCGAAGGGCTGACCGTCGAATGGCAGATCGAAACCCACGCCCATGCCGACCACCTCTCCGCTGCCCCCTATCTGCAGGAGAAGCTCGGCGGCCAGATCGTCATCGGTCGACATATCGAAACGGTGCAGACGGTGTTCGGCGCCATTTTCAACGAAGATGAGCGCTTCGCGCGCGACGGCTCGCAGTTCGACCGGCTGATGGCCGACGGCGAGCGCTTCATGCTTGGCGAGATCGAGGGAATGGTGCTCCACACCCCCGGCCACACGCCGGCGTGCATGGTGTGGATCATCGGCGATGCTCTTTTCACCGGCGATACCTTGTTCATGCCCGACTATGGCACCGCGCGCGCCGACTTTCCCGGCGGCGATGCGCGCACCCTCTATCGCTCGATCCAGCGCTTGCTGTCGCTCCCCGGCGAAACGCGGCTGTTTCTCTGCCACGATTACAAGGCGCCGGGCCGCGACAGTTTTGCCTGGGAGACGACGATCGCGGCCGAGCGCACCGCCAACGTTCATGTCCACGAAGGCGTGGACGAAGATCAGTTCGTCGCGATGCGCGAGGCGCGCGACAAGACGCTGTCGATGCCGCGGCTGATCCTCCCGTCGATCCAGGTCAATATGCGCGCGGGTCATTTCCCCGAACCCGAAGCGAACGGCACCCGATATCTGAAGCTGCCGCTCGATAAGCTGTAGGATAGCGCGCGCGATGACCGACCCCATGACGCTCAGCCTCGCCCAGATGATCCTCGGCGCGCTCTCCGGCGTGCTCGTCGGCTTCACGCTCGGGCTCGTCGGCGGCGGCGGGTCGATCCTTGCGGTGCCGCTGATGGTCTATCTCGTCGGGGTGCCGCAGCCGCATGTCGCGATCGGGACCGCAGCACTCGCCGTCGCCGCCAATGCGGCGGTTGGGCTGACCAACCATGCGCGCGCTGGCAATGTGCGCTGGCCGTGCGGGCTGACCTTCGCCGGCGCCGGAATCGTCGGCGCCTTCGCCGGATCGACCCTCGGCAAGAGCTTCGACGGCGCCAAGCTGCTCTTTCTCTTCGCGCTGCTGATGGTCGTCATCGCGGTCATCATGCTGCGCAAGCGCGGCCAGATCGGTGATCCCGCGGTGCGGATCAGCCGGGAAAATGCGCCGCGCCTGCTCGGCTACGGCCTCGGCAGCGGAGCGTTCAGCGGCTTTTTCGGCATCGGCGGCGGCTTTCTGATCGTCCCCGGCATCGTCGCCGCGACGGGAATGCCGATGATCAACGCGGTCGGCACCTCGCTGGTCGCGGTAACCGCCTTCGGGCTCACCACCGCCGCCAACTATGCCTGGTCGGGCCTCGTCGACTGGCAGCTTGCCGGGCTGTTCATCGCGGGCGGCGCGCTGGGAAGCTGGCTGGGGCTCAAGGGTGCGCAGCGCCTGTCGGCCAGAACTGGACGGCTCAACACGCTGTTCGCGCTGCTCGTTCTCGTCGTGGCCGCCTATATGCTCTACCACAGCGCGGGGGCCATGCTCGGCTGAGCGCATATCACATTTACACGATATTATGAATTATATATGATCGCTGTCGAGCGAGAGGAAGCTCCCAGAGGAATCCCGATGCCCGACAACAGCGACAACCGGCCCGCTGCGCGCCCGATCCGCATCGGCGACACCGCGCCCGATTTCATCGCGCGCAGCACCGCCGGACCGGTGCGGCTCAGCGATTATCGCGGCCGGTGGCTGCTCTTCTTTTCGCACCCCGGCGATTTCACCCCTGTCTGCACCAGCGAATTTCTGGCCATCGCACGCGCAGCCGATCGCTTCGCCGCGCTTGATTGCGCGCTACTCGCCCATTCGGTCGACAGCCTTTTTTCGCACCTTGCATGGATCCGCGCGCTGCGTGACGACTTGGGCGTTGCCATCCCCTTCCCGATCGTCGAGGACCCCTCGCTCGAAATCGCGCACGCATTCGGCATGGTCGACGCCCAGTCCTTCAGCGCCGCGACGGTGCGCGCGGCCTTTTTCATCGATCCCGACGGCGTCGTCCGTGCGCTGAACATCTATCCGCTGACCGTCGGCCGCTCGGTCGACGAGATGGTGCGCACCGTCGCGGCGCTCCAGCGCACGAGCGACGGGTCGGCGATGACGCCCGCGGGTTGGCAGCCCGGCGACGACCTTCTCGTCCCGCCCGAACTTGCCACCGAAGGCGTGCTCGCGGCCGACAACCCGACCGGCTGGTTCTACACGCTCGCGAAGGATCCCAGGGCGCAATGACCGGTGAGGCGCTCATCGACGACGATCTGGTCGAACTGCTGCGCGTCCTGGCGCATCCGGTGCGGCTCAAGCTGATCTTCGCCGTGCGCGATCAGGAACTTGCTGTGGGGCAGATCGAAAGCGCGACCGGCATCGGCCAGCCGCTGCTCAGCCAGCAACTCGGCGTGCTGCGCAACGCGCGGATCGTCGAAACGCGGCGCGAGGCGAAGCAGATTTTCTACCGCCTGAAACCCGAAGCGCTCGCGCCCGTCCGCGCGTTCGCCGACCAGTTCGGCGTCAGTCCCGCCGCGACGACGAGCACCCGCGACGCCTCCGCCAGCGCCGCCCATTTCGCGAGAATCTTGCGCTAGGATCCTGGCGCTAGCCGGGATCGCCGTCCATCTCGATCTGCCGCGTGGCAAGCGCCCGCATTGCGGGGCGGTGGCTGACGAGGATCAACCCGCTTCCCGCCTCCGCGAACCAGTCGCCCAGTCGCGCGATCAGCCGCGCTTCGGTCGCCCCGTCGAGCCCTTCGCTCGGTTCGTCAAGCAGCAGGAACGGCCGCTGCGCCAGCAGCGCTCGCGCCAGCGACAGCCGTTTGCGCTGTCCGCCCGACAGCCGGGCGCCGTCGTCGCCCAGCCAGCAGTCGAGCCCACCGGGCAATCGCGCAACGACATCGTCAAGGCAGGCAACGGTCAGCGCCGCCTGCATCTCGTCGCGCGTGATGCCCGGCCGTGCGAGCGACAGATTGTCGGCCACGCTGCCCGCGATCATCGCCGCGTCCTGCGCCGCGAGCGCGAACAGCGACCGCCGCGCCGCGAGCGGCAAGCCTGCCGCATGCAATCCGCCGATCCGAACATCTTCGGGCGCATCGTTGCGTAGTCCCGTCAGCGTTTCGAGCAGCCGCGTCTTGCCGCTCCCCGACCGCCCGGCGAGCAGAACGCGGTCGCCCGGAACAATGCGGTGCAGGGCGCCCGCGACCGCCAGTTCGACGATCGGCTGCGCCGGCGCGCCGTCGCTCGCCGGGGCGGCGGCGTCCGGAAACATCGCATCGAGCCGCGCGCGCGCACCGCGGCTCTTCCAGCGTTGAATGTCGAGCCGGGCGAGGCCGCCGACGATCTCCATCGCGGCGGTCGCCGCAAGCGCTGCGAGCGCGACAACCGGTGCGCTGGCGGGCGACAGCGCGACGATCGCGGCCACCGCCGCACCGGTCAGCCCCCAATGCACGATCGACACCAGCGCGTCGGCATCGGCCATCGCCGCGCGGGCGCGGTGGAGCGGCGCTTCGGCCGCCGCGATTGCCGCGCGCACGTTGGCGGCAAGCCCATAGACCGCGATATCGTCGCCCCCGGCCGCCAGTTCGACATAGCATCGCTTGAGCGCGCCAAGCGCCGCGCTTTCGGCGTCGAGCGCCGGGGCGATCCGGTCGCGCCCGATCCGGCGCGCCATCGCAAAACTCGCCGCGGCGGCGAGCAGCAACGCCGCCGCAGCTACCCAGCCCGCGAGTGCCATCAACAGCATCGTCCCCGCGAGCGTTGCGATGCCCGACGGTACCAGCGTCGTGCGCAGCAGTGCCTCCTCCAGCGTTTCGACGTCGCCGCCAAGCCGCGCCGCGACATCGCCGCGATTGTGGAGAAGCGCCGTCGCCGGCGGTGCCGCGATCAACCGCGCAAACAGCACGGCACGCACCTCGGCAAGGGCAAACAGCATCGCCTGATGGCTGAACAGCCGCTCGCCATAGCGCGACAGCGTGCGCAAGATCGCCAGCCCGCGGATGGCGGCGCTGGGCACCAGATAATTGAACGCCTTGACCGCCGCCGCGCCGGTCAGGCCGGCAATCGCCGCACCGGTCAGGAACCAGCCCGACACCGCGAGCAGGCCGATCGCCGATAGCGCAGCGACTGCAGCTGCCGCCATGCCGAGCAACACCGCGCGGCGCTGGCCCGCGCGCGCGGATCGGAGCAATGCCGCGATCATCCGATTTCCACCACGCTGTCCGCCGCGGCGATCAGCGCCGGATCGTGCGTCGCCGCGACGATCGTCCGGGTCGTCGCAGCGGCCTGCAACACCGCGACGACGCGCGCCGCACTCGCGGCGTCGAGGTCGGCAGTCGGCTCGTCGAGCAGCAGCAGCGGGCGGGGCGACAGCAGCGCGCGCGCCAGCCCGATCCGTCGCCGTTCGCCGCCCGACAACCCGCTGCCGCGGTCATCGACAACCCAGTCGATCCCGCCGCCACGCGCGGTAATCAGCGCCGAAAGACCGAGCACGTCGAGTTCGGCAATGATCGCAGCATCGCGCGCCTTCGCCTCTCCTACGAGCAGATTGGCGCGGAGACTCCCGGGCAACAGCAAGGGCCGCTGACCCGCCCAGCCGCACAGCGAGGCGAGCGCGCGTGGGTCGACCGCGGCATCGTCGGCGTAAAGGCGCCCCGACTCGACGGACACCTGCCCGATCAACGCGCGGAGGAGGCTGGTCTTGCCCGATCCGCTCGGCCCGACGATCAGGTGAAGGCCGGGGCCGATCCAGCGCGCGCTGATCGGTCCGATCGCCGCGCCTTCGGGGTGCCGAACAACCCACGCATCGACGACAAGAGCCGCAGGTGCGCCGGGTAACGGCGGTGCGACTGCGTGATCGGCGATCGGTGCCTCCGCGGCGGCAAGCGCCGCCAGCGCCGCTTCGCCTTGCTGCTTGTCGTGATAGGCCGCGGCCAGGCGGCGCATGCCGAGATAAAATTCGGGCGCGAGCGCAAGAACGTAAAAGGCTTCGGCGAAGTCGAGGCTTTCGGGCGCGCGAAAGGGCAGCAGGCCGAGCAGCGAAAAGCCACAATAAACCGCGACGAGCGCGACCGCGAGCGCGCTGAAAAATTCGAGGATCGCACTCGATGCAAAGGCGATGCGCAGCACGCCCAGCGTCCGTTCCGCCAGATCGCGCGCCGCCCCGCCGATCTGACGCGTGACGCGATCCTCGGCGCCATAGGAGAGGATCAGCGGCAGCGCGCGAACCCGGTCGACGAACAAGCCGCCGAGCCGCGACAGCGCCCCCAATTGCGCCTCGCTCGCCCGCGCCGCGGCGCTGCCGGCGAGCGCCATACCGATCGCGAAGGGCAACAGCGTGCCGAACAGGATCGCCGCGGCGACGCTGCTTGCGGGCAGCGCCGCCAGCGCGATCAGCAGCGGCGAAAGCATCGCGGCGCGGCGCAGCGGCAGGAAACGCGCAACATAGGGCTCGATGCGGTCGATCGCGGTCACCGCCAGTTCGGCATCTTCACCGATCAGGCGTCCGCGCCCCGCCGCGCTCACCATGAGCGCGGGCGCGACCCGCGCACGTAGCTCGGCGGCAAAGCGCGCGGCGTGGCGCAGGCCGATCGCAAAGGCGCCGCCCTGCAAAGCGCCGCGTGCCAGCGCCGCGCCAATCAGCAGCAGCATCCACGCCCAGCCCGCAATGCCGACGCCCGCGTCGCCCCCTCCGCCGCCGCGAAGGTCGCGCGCGACGTGGAGCGCCAGCAATTGCGCGAGCGCGAGCGCGAAGAGCACCGCGGCAACGGCATCGCCAAGCCAAGCGGCCAAGGCACCGCGGATGGCGGCGGGTGCTGCAGATGTGGCGTTATCTCTACTTGACATTTTTCTAATATTCACACATTCCCATATTCATTAAATGACGATGCCGCAAGCCGTGCGGCACCCCGCCGAGTCGCTGTTCAGGAGTGGCGCCATGGACCTGGCCGTAGTCGAATTATCCCGCCTGCAATTCGCCCTTACGGCGATGTACCATTTCCTCTTCGTTCCGCTGACGCTGGGGCTTTCCTTCATGCTGGTGATCATGGAGAGCATCTATGTCATCACCGAAAGGGAAATCTGGCGTACCATCACGCGTTTCTGGGCCCGCCTGTTCGGGATCAACTTCGTCCTCGGGGTCGCGACCGGCCTGACGATGGAGTTCGAATTCGGGATGAACTGGTCCTATTATTCGCACTATGTCGGCGACATCTTCGGCGCGCCGCTCGCGATCGAGGGGCTCATGGCCTTTTTCCTCGAGGCGACCTTCGTCGGGCTGATGTTCTTCGGCTGGGACAAATTGTCCAAGCAGCTCCATCTCCTCGTCACCTTCCTCGTCGCGCTGGGTTCCAATCTTTCGGCGCTTTGGATTCTGATCGCCAACGGCTGGATGCAGAATCCGGTCGGGTCGCGCTTCAATCCCGACACGATGCGCATGGAAGTCGTCGACTTTTATTCGGTGCTGTTCAACCCCGTCGCGCAGGCGAAGTTCGTCCACACGGTCAGCGCCGGCTATGTCACCGCCTCGGTCTTCGTTCTCGGCATTTCGGCCTGGTATCTGCTCCGCGGCCGTTACACCGCGCTCGCGAAGCGCTCGCTGACCGTCGCCGCGGCCTTCGGCCTCGCCTCCTCTCTGTCGGTGGTCGTCCTCGGCGACGAATCGGGCTATGCGCTCACCGATCATCAGAAGATGAAACTCGCCGCGATCGAGGCAATGTGGCACACCGAAAAGGCGCCCGCCGGGCTCACGCTCTTCGGCCTGCCGTCGGTCAAGGACCGCGAGACGCGCTATGAAATCAAGATACCCTATGTCCTCGGCCTGATTTCGACGCGCAGCCTGACCGGGCAGGTCCAGGGGATCAACGAACTGGTCCTCCACGCGCAGGAACGCATCGAAAGCGGCAAGCTCGCCTATGGCGCGCTCGAGGATCTGAAGGCCGATCGCACCAACGCAACCGCGCGCGCGACCTTCGAGGCGAACCGCAGCAACCTCGGCTATGCGATGCTGCTCAAGCGTTATGTCCCCGATCCGCGCAACGCGACCGCCGACCAGGTCATGCAGGCGGCGTGGGACACGGTGCCCAACGTCCCGGTCACCTTCTGGCTGTTCCGCTTCATGGCGGGGCTCGGCTTCTTCTTCATCGGCTTCTTCGCCCTCGCCTTCTATTATGCGACGGTGCGGCGCTTCGATGTGAAGTGGTTCCTGCGCGCCGCGGTGATCATGATGCCGCTGCCGTGGCTGGCCGCCGAAATGGGCTGGGTGCTCGCCGAATATGGCCGCCAGCCATGGGCGATCGAGGGCGTGCTGCCGACCTTCCTCGGCGCATCGAGCCTGACGGTGGCGCAGGTCTGGACGACCATCGCGGCCTTCACCCTGCTCTACAGCGCGCTCGCTTTCATCGAGGTGCGGCTGATGCTCGCGGCGATCCGTAAGGGCCCCGAGTCCAAGCGCGGCCGCGACCTTGCCTCGGGCATCGAACCCACCGACGCGGGCTATACCCCGCTGCCGGCCGAATAAGGAGGATCAGACGATGGCGATTCCCTTCGACTATGAAACGCTCCGCCTGATCTGGTGGCTGCTTCTCGGCGTGCTGCTGATCGGCTTCACGCTCACCGACGGCTACGACCTCGGCGTCGCCGCGCTGCTGCCCTTCATCGCGCGGACCGACGAGGAACGGCGGCTGGCAATCAACAGCATCGCCCCGACGTGGGAGGGGCATCAGGTTTGGCTGATCCTAGGCGGCGGCGCGATCTTCGCCGCATGGCCCTTTGTCTATGCGATCAGCTTTTCGGGCTTCTATCTCGCGATATTCCTTGTCCTCGCGGCGCTGATCCTGCGCCCCGTGGCATTCAAATATCGCTCGAAGCACGACGATCCTGCCTGGCGCAGCCGCTGGGATTGGGCGCTGTTCGTTGGCGGTTTCGTCCCCGCACTGGTGTTCGGTGTTGCGGTCGGCAACGTCCTTCTGGGCGCGCCCTTCCGCCTCGATAGCGACCTGCGTGCCTTTTACGAAGGCTCGCTGCTCGGCCTCTTCTCGCCCTTCACCTTGCTCACCGGCCTGCTGTCGGTGGCGATGGTCGTGCTGCACGGCGCCGGCTGGCTCGCGCTCAAGGCCGAGGACGGCGTCGTGATGGACCGGGCGCGCCGCTGGGGCAAGATCGCCGCGCTGCTCGTCATCGCGCTGTTCGCAATCGGCGGCGCGATGGTCGCCACGATGAACATCGGCTACCGGCTGGAGGGCGAACTCGATCCCGCCGGCCCCTCGAACCCGCTGTGGGCAACGTCAGTCCCGGCGGCGGGCGCATGGCTCGACAATTATGGGCGCCACCCGTGGATGCTGCTCGCGCCCATCCTCGGCTTCCTCGGCCCGATCCTCGCCTATGTCGCGATCGCCGGGCGCAAGCAGAGCCTGCTCTTCGTCGGCTCGGCGCTCGCGGTGGTCGGGATCATCTCGACGGTCGGCCTGTCGATGTTCCCTTTCATCCTGCCCAGCTCGATCGACCCGCATTCGAGCCTGATGGTCTGGAATGCCTCGTCGAGCCACCTCACCTTGTGGATCATGCTCGTCGTGACCCTGATCTTCCTGCCCATCGTCCTCGCCTACACGGCGTGGGTGCTCAAGGTGTTGTTCGGCCGCGTCACGCTCGACGATGTTCGCACCAACCCCGATTTCTACTGACCGGAGGAACACGCCATGTGGTATTTTACCTGGGTACTCGGCCTCGGCCTCGCGGTCGGCTTCGGCATATTGAACGGCTTGTGGCACGAATTCCACTCGCCCGCCGACGACGACGCGACGCTCTGACCAGCGGCACAGCCATGAAAAAAGGCCGGCGCAGCCCATGCTGCGCCGGCCTTTTTGTTTAGCCAGATCGACGCGTTAAGCGGCGCCGTCCTGCCAGCCGCCGCCCAGCGCGAGGAACAGCGCGACCAGATAGGTCGCGCGCTGCTGCTCGGACTGGGCGATGCTCGCCTGGATCTGCGCCAGCGAGCGCTCGGCATCGAGTACGACCTGAAAATTCTCGCGCCCGGCCTGATAGCGAAGCCGCGCGATCCGCGCCGCCTCGCCCGCTTCGTCCGCTGCACGGCGTAGCGCCGCAAGCCGGTCGAGTTCGCCGGCATAGTTGGCGAGCGCACTTTCGGTTTCCTGAAGCGCGCCGAGCCAGGTGCCGTCGAAGGTCGCCAGCGCGGCATCGGCGCCGGCCTCCGCCTGCTTCAGCCGCGAACGCGCAACCGCGATGTTCGGAAAGCTCCACGAAATCAGCGACCCGATCGAAAAGCGGAAGCTGTCGGACTTGCCCAGCCCCGACACCGCGTCGGCGGTTGATCCGACCGACCCGCCGATGCTGATGCTGGGATAAAGATCGGCGGTCGCGACGTTGACGCGCGCCGCGCCGGCGGCGAGCTGGCGCTCGGCCCGGCGAATGTCCGGGCGGCGGGCGAGCAGCGCGGCGCCGTCACCGACCGGAATCGGACGGTCGAGTTCGGGCGGCGCCTGGCATTGCAGCGCGGCCTGCGGCGCTTCGGCGGGCGGCTTGCCGGTCAGCAGTGCAAGGCGATAGAGCGCCCCGGCGCGCTGCGCCTTCAAGGTCGGCAGGGTCGCGCGCGTCTGTTCCAGCAGCGCCCCCGCCTGCCCGGTGTCGAGCCGCGTCGCGCGTCCGCCTTCGAACAGCCGACGCGTCAGGTCGAAGGTCTGTTCCTGAATGCGCAGCGTTTCCTCCGCCACCGCAAGCTGGCGGTTGTAGGCGCAGACGTCGGCATAGGCGCGCGTCGTTTCCGCCGCGACCGTGATGCGCGTCAGGTCGAAGGCCGCCTGCACCGCGTCGGCATCTGCGCGGCTCGCGCGGATCGCACTTTCGACGCGCCCGAACAGATCGACCTGATAACCGATGTCGAGCCCGACATCATAGCTTTCGCCCTCGACCGGGCCGATGCCGGTGACACTGCCCGGCTGGCGGGCATAGGTGCCGCTGGCGCTTATTCCGGTGGTCGGCAGGCGGCCGGCCCGCGATTCCTTCAACACCGCGCGCGCCTGTGCCAGATTGGCGGCGGCGACGCGCAGATCGGTATTGGCGGCCAACGCCTCTTCGACGAGCGCGTCGAGCGTCGGGTCGCCGAACAGGCTCCACCAATGCCCCGCCGGCTGCTCGCCGGTGAAGGCGGGCGATTTGCCTGCTTCGAGGAAAGGTGTCTGTCCGGGAGCGGCGGGGGTCGGCGACACATAGGCCGGACCGACGGCACAGCCCGACAGTGCAAGCGCGGTGGCACCGGCCAGCAGGACATTACGGCTCATCATGGCATCTCCAGCGGCGCATCGCCGCCCTTGTTGGTGCGGCCGCGCGCGAACCATTGCTGGACGCGATAGCCCAGCTTGCGCGACACGACGTAGAAGATCGGCGTGAAGATCAGCCCGAATATGGTGACGCCGAGCATGCCGAAAGTCACCGCCGTGCCGAGTGCCTGGCGCATTTCCTGCCCCGGCCCGCTTGCCACCGCGAGCGGGATGACGCCGAAGATGAACGCAAAGCTGGTCATCAGGATCGGACGCAGGCGCGACTGCGCGGCGTGAACCGCGGCGTCGAGCGGAGCCATCCCCTCCTCTTCCTCCGCCTGCTTGGCGAATTCGACGATCAGGATCGCATTCTTCGCCGCCAGCGCGATCAGCACGACCAGCCCGACTTGCGTCAGGATATTATTGTCCATCCCGCGCAGGTTCACGCCCAGCATCGCCGCCAATATGCACATCGGCACGATCAGGATCACCGCGAGCGGCAGCGGCAGCGATTCATATTGCGCCGCCAGCACCAGGAAGACGAAGACCACCGCGAGCAGGAAGATCAGCACCGCGCTGCTCCCCGCCTGCTTTTCCTGATAGGCGAGGCCCGTCCATTCATAGGAAAAGCCCTGCGGCATCGTCTTCGCGGCCAGTCCCTCCATCGCGGTCAGCGCCGCACCCGACGAGACGCCCGGCGCAGCCTGCCCCTGCAGCTCGACCGCGGGGAAAAGATTGTAACGCACGACGCGGGTCGGGCCGCTGTCATCGCGGAAGGTCGCGAGCGACGAGAGCGGAACCATCTCGCCCGACGAGGACCGCACCTGCAGGCGGCCGACATCCTCGATCCGGCTGCGCGCGCTCGGTTCGGCTTGCGCCGTGACGCGGAAGGTGCGGCCAAGGAAGTTGAAGTCGTTGACATAGGTCGAGGCCAGATAGGTGCCAAGCGCGGCATAGACCTGGCTCGGGTCGACCCCCAATATCTGCGCCTTGTCACGATCGACATCGGCAAAGATGCGCGGGCTACCGGTGTTGAACAGCGAAAAGACCTGCGTGACGTCGGGCACCTGCTGCGCTCCGGCCATCATCGCCTGCGTCACCTTTTCGAGGTCGCGATAGCTTTGCCCCTCGCGCGCCTGCAGCATCATGGTGAAGCCGTTGCCGTTGCCGAGGCCCTGCACCGCGGGCGGCGCAATGACGAAGGCGTTCGCTTCAGGGAGCGCCATCGCGAGCGCGCCCGACAGCTTGCCCGACAGGGCGCTCGCACTCAGATCGCTGCCGCGCTCGCTCCAGTCCTTCAGACGGATGAACATCGTGCCCGCGTTCGAAGCGGTCGAAAAGCTTGCGCCATCGAGCCCCGAAAAGGTCGCGATGCTTTCGACGCCGTCGATCTGCGACACCGTCTTCTGCGCGCGCGCCAGCACCTCGCTCGTGCGGTCGAGCGACGCGCCGGGCGGGAGCTGGACCACGCCGATCAGCACGCCCTGATCCTGATCGGGGATGAAGCCCGTCGGCGTATCCGCCAGGCGCCAGCCGGTCGCGGCGAGCAGCACCGCATAGATGCCCAGCATCAGCGCCGTCTTGCGGATCAGCGACGCGGTGGTGGTGCCATAGCGTTCGGACAGCCGGTCGAACCCGTCGTTGAACTTGTCCGCGGCGCGGCGGACCACGCGCATGACCCGGTTCTTTGGCTCGGCGTGATGTTCCTCGTGCGGCTTCAACAGCAGCGCCGCCAACGCGGGCGACAGGGTGAGCGACGTCAGCAGCGAAAAGACCGTCGCCGCCGCGATCGTCACCGCGAATTGCTGATAGAAGATGCCAGGAATGCCGGGGATGAAGGCCGTCGGCACGAAAACCGCGACAAGGACGAGGCCGATCGCGATCAGCGCACCCGACACTTCGCTCATCGTCCGGTGCGCGGCCTCGCGCGGGGTGAGGCCCTGACGAATATGCTTCTCGACCGCCTCGACGACCACGATCGCGTCATCGACGACGATGCCGACCGCGAGCACCAGCGCGAACAGCGACAGCGAGTTGATCGAAAAGCCGAGCGCCAGCTGCACCGCGAAAGTGCCGATGAGCGCAACCGGAATCGCGATGATCGGGATGATCGCTGCGCGCCAGGTCTGCAGGAACACAAGCACGACGATCACGACCAGGATGATCGCCTCGATCAGCGTTTCCTGCACCGCGCTCACCGATGCCTGCACATATTCGGTCGGGTTGAAGGGGATTTGATATTCCAGGCCCGGCGGAAAATCCTTCGACGCCGCCTTGACCTCGTCGAGCACCAGCTTCGCGGCATCGAGCGCGTTGGCGCCCGGCTGCTGGATCACCGCCATGCCGACGCCCGGCTGGCCGTTGAAAACGCCGCGCACACCATAATCCTGACTGCCCAGCTCGACCCGCGCGACGTCCTTCAGCCGCGTGATCGCGCCATTCTGCGTATCGGTCTTGATCACGACATTGGCGAATTGTTCGGGCGTCACGAGGCGTCCCGGCACTTCGACCGGAAGCTCGAACGCGGGATTGCCCTTGCCATAGGGCGGCGCGCCGACCGAGCCGCCGGCGACCTGGACATTCTGGCTTTGCAGCGCCGCGACGATCTCGGTCGCGGTCAGGTTTCGCGCGGCGGCCTTGTCGGGGTCGATCCACACGCGCATCGAATAATAGCCGCCGCCGAAAATCTGCACCCCGCCGACGCCCTTCAGGCGCAGCAGCCGGTCGCGCAGCGTCGAATTGGCATAGTTGCCGACATAATCGAGGTCGATCGCCGGGTCGGTCGTCGTCAGCGCGACGATCATCAGGAAGCCGGTTTCCTGCTTGTTCACCTGCACGCCGATCTGGCGCACCTGTTCGGGCAGGCGCGGTTCGGCGAGCGCAACGCGGTTCTGCACGAGCACCTGCGCCGCATCGAGGTCCGTGCCCGGCTGGAATGTCACCGTTATCTGCGCCAGACCCTGCGTCGAGGACGACTGGATATAGAGCATATTCTCGACGCCGTTGACCTCCTGCTCGATGGTCGACGACACCGTTTCGGCGATCGTGTCGGGCGAGGCGCCGGGATAGGATGCGGTGATGCTGATCGTCGGCGGCGCGATCTCCGGATATTGGGCGAGCGGAAGCTGCGGATAGGCAAAGGCACCGATCAGCGTGATGAAGATCGCGATGACCGCCGCGAAGATCGGGCGGTCGACGAAAAATCGGCTGAAATTCACTGTGCGCCGCCCTTGCCCGCTGCAGCGCCCGCCGCGGCAGGCTTCGCGGCCGCCTTGGCGGGCACGACCTTGCCATCGGCACCGATCCGGCCCGCCTCGATCTTCGCGGGCTTGCCCGGCATCGCGCGCTGGATGCCGCCGACGACGACGCGATCCTTGGCGGTGATGCCCGACCGGATCACGCGCAACCCGTCGATGACAGGGCCAAGCTCGACCGGGCGCGCCTGCACCACATCCTTGTCGCCGATCACATAGACCAGACGCCGCGCCGCATCGGTGACGATGGCGGTGTCGGGAACCATGATGGCGGCGTGCGGCGCCGAAGCCGCAAGCTGAAGCTGGCCGAACATGCCCGGGCGCAATTTGCCGTCGGGATTCGGCACGACGGCGCGGACGGTGATCGTCCCCGACCCGTTCGACAGCGCGTTATCGACAAAGTCGATCCGTCCCGAAATCGCATAATCCTGCTGCCCTTGCAGACGGATACGCACCGGCGCGCCGTCGAGCTTGTCGCCGCGACGCTCATAGCCCAGCAGGCTCGCCTCGGAGCCCTGGAAGCTGAAATGGATGGGGCTCGTCGACACGATCGTCGTCAACACCGTCTGATCGGCGGTGACCGCATTGCCGGGATCGACCAGCCGCTGCGAAATGCGGCCCGAAATCGGTGCGGTGACGCGCGTGAAGCCGAGATTGAGCTGCGCCGATCGCACCGCGGCCTGCGCCGCCGCCACATCGGCTTCACCGGCGCGCACGGCGGCACGGCGCTGCTCGACCTCCTCGGTACTCGCCGCTTGCGATGCGGCCAGTGTGGCCGAGCGCGCGAATTCGGTTTTTGCGTTCGCCAAGGTCGCGTTGGCGCGCGCCAACTGCGCGCGCGCCTGATCGAGCGCCGCCTGGTTCGGGCGCGCATCGATCGAAAAGAGAAGCTGCCCGGCCCGCACATATTGGCCGTCGGCGAAGTGTACGCGCTGCAAATATCCCGACGCGCGCGGCCGCACCTCGACACTGTCGATCGCTTCGAAGCGCCCGACAAAATCATCCCACTCCGTCACGTCGCGGACGAGCGGCTGGGAAACAGTGACGGGAAGCGACGGCGGACCGCCCTGCCCCTGGTCGCCGCCCGAACAGGCGGCCAGCGCGAGCGAAAGGCACAGGACAGGCGCGAGGAGAAAGCGCTTTTGCATGATCTTGTCTTTTCTGTTGAAGCGTTCCGCCATCGCGCCACAGGGAGGGGGGAAGTTGCGCGATGACGGTCGCTGTCCACTAGTCGGCCGTTCATCCTAAGTCAACAGTTGTTGATTTATTCTCATTCACCATTATGGACGGAAAAATGGAGAGGACCTCAACCATCAAACGGCGCGATGCCGTCGCGACCCGCGCGTCTATATTGGCGGCCGCGCACCAACGCTTTCTGCGCGAGGCGTATGAGAATGTCGGACTGCGCGATATAGCGGGCGATGCCGGGGTCGATGTCGCACTGGTCAGCCGCTATTTCGGCGGCAAGGAAGGCTTGTTCCGCGAAGTCGTCAGCGACGAAGCAAAGCCCCATTTGTTCCGCGAGCCCAAAAGCATCGACGAATTGCCCGGTTTTCTGGCGCAACTCGTGGCGGAAGACGATGACGCCGACCGCCATCATCGCATGGAGATGTTCGTCATCATGCTGCGCTCAGCCTCGTCTCCCAAGGCGGGCGATATCATCCGCGAACTGGTCAACCGCGACGTTCTGGAGCCGCTCGCCGGCACGATCGGCGGCGATCAGGGCGAGATGCGTGCCAATATGCTGCTGGCGATCCTGATGGGCGTCGGCGTCCTGCGGACGATCATGAAGGTCGATAATTTCGAACTCGATGCCGAAGAAGGGGCCGAGTGCGTCGAGCGCTTTCGCTGCCTGTTCGCGGCGGCGTTGACCTGCTGATCGCCGCAGCGCAACCGCCCTCCCCGGCCAGACGGTCGAAAAGATCGAGATAGCGGCGCGCAGCGAAAGCCGTGCCGAAAGGCTCGGTAACGACCGCCGGAGAAAAGGGCCGACGATCCTGCCGGTCGATCCATTCGAGCATCGCCTCGGCAATCGCCGCCGGTTCGCGGCTGGGGACGATCGCGCCGCAATCCGCGTCCGCGAGCAAATCACGCAGGAAATGCGAACAATCGGTGGCGATAACCGGAACGCCGCGTTCGAGCGCTTCGACCGCAACGGCAGGCCCGCCTTCGTAGCGCGAGGTAATCAGCAGCAGGTCGGCATGGTCGAGCGCCGGCCCGATCGATGCCAAGCGCCCCGGTAGCGCAATCCGGTCCGCAACGCCCAAACGCCGCGCCAGCCGCGCCAGCCGCGGCGCGCCGGGTCCGTCGCCCGCAATGGTCAGCCGCACGTCGCGATGCTTGGCCAGTTCGGCAACAACGCGCACCGCGAGACCGAAATCCTTCTGCTCGACGAGTCGCCCCGCCGCCAGCAGATGCAGCGGCCCGGTGCCCGGCACCTTCCTGGCTGCCGGCAAATTTATGATCGTGTCGATATTGGGATCGAAGATCACGCTGACCTCCGCGCGTCCCGTCAGCGCACGCACATCGTCGGCGAGCCCGGTCGACATGGCGGCGAACCAGTCGACATCGCGCGCCGCCCAACGAAAGGCCCGCGCAAGCAGCGCGCGTAGCGCCGGGATCGCCGAAGGCGCCAGCGGATTGCTGATCTTCGCCACGACCTTCGGCCGCCGCGGCAAATCGCGCACGGCGCCCGCCAGCACATGATGAAAATTGCCCGGCAGAAAGACGACGTCCGGCCGCAGGCGAGCGATCGCCGCCGACAGCGCACGCCGCAGGCGCAGGCGCGAAAGCGGCGTTCTGGGAATTTCGGGTTCGAGGCGTTCGGTGTGTACCCCGCGCGGCACGGCAGAGCGCAGCGGACCATCGAATGTGCCGCAAAGCAATGTCACGCGGCGCCCCTGCGCCACCCATTCGCGCGCCAGCCGCAGCGCGATCACCTCGGTCCCTCCGAACGAAAAATCGTGGAAAATGATGACGATGTGCTGCGCTCGCGCCACGCCGCAGGCCTTTCCGATGCCATACCGGCGCCCGTGTCGGACGCCCTTCCATCGACAAGACGAAGCGCGCGCCGATTTTCCGCACCGCGCCGATGCGGGATCGGCCGCGCCGCGGCGTCTGAAGCTGAAGAAGCGAAAAATCGCTGGAAACGATACTAACGGGATAAAAGCGTGAACGGATTGACGGTTGCCACAGCCCCCACACCGACGCCCCCCCTCGCCGCACTTGAGCCGCTGACACCAATCCGCAGCCGCTGGCCGGCGCTGGTCAGCGGCCTGCTCAGCCTGGCGCTGCTCGCCGGACTGATACGCGAGCTTTTGGGCGGCGGACTGGCCGCGCTGCACGAGGCGCTGCCGACCAACCCGCTTTTCTATCTGGTCTTCCTTGCCATCTATACGGTGCAGCCGCTGTCCGATCTGGTGATTTTCCGGCGGCTGTGGGGCCTGCCGCTGTCGGGCATCGTGCCGATCCTGCGCAAGTTGGTCGCGAACGAGATTTTGCTCGGCTATTCGGGGGAAGCCTATTTCTACGCCTGGGCCCGGACGCGGCTCAACATGGTCGCGGCGCCTTTCGCGGCGATCAAGGATGTCAGCATCCTGTCGGCGGTCGTCGGCAACATCTTCACGCTGGCACTGCTCGCCATCGCCACGCCCTTCGCCTATTCGCTGCTGCCCGCGGAGCATATCCGCCCGATCCTGGGGTCGGTAGGGGTCATGCTCGCCCTGTCGCTCGCCATCCTGCTTTTCCGCGGCCGCCTGTTCTCGCTTCCTGCGAGCGAACTGCGCTGGGTGTTCCTGGTCCACCTCGTCCGCACCATCGCCTACACCGGGCTGCTCGCGCTGTGCTGGCATCTTGCGCTGCCGCTCGTGCCGCTCGCGCTCTGGATGCTGCTCGTGACGGGACGCCAACTCGTCGCGCGCCTGCCGCTCGTCCCCAACAAGGACATCGTCTTTGCCAATCTGGCGGTCTTTCTGATCGGCAACGACGCCGCGGTGACGCGGCTCGTGGCACTGACAGTCGCGCTGACCCTGCTCTGCCACGTCATCGTCTTTGCACTGACCTGGCTGCCGCTGCGCAAGGGAGCGGCCGCATGACCCGCTTCCCTGCCCTCGCCGCCGCCATGCTGGCTTCAGCCGCGATGGTGCCGTCCGCACGCGCCGCGGTCTATGGCGATGCACCCGCCTGCGCCGCGGGTTCGACGACGCCGGCGCTGCTCGTCTGGCTCGACGGGCTCAAGGACCGCAAGGGACGCATTCGCGTCGAGCTTTTCCCGAGCAACGACAAGGATTTTCTGGAGGATGATTTCGTCCTTCAGAAAGCGGGCAAGGATTTCCGCCGCATCGAATTTGCGGCCCCCGCCGCCGGTCCGGTCGCGGTGTGCATCCGGGCGCCACGGCCGGGCCGCTACAGCTTCGCGATGATCCACGACCGCGACGGCAAGCACAAGTTCAGCTTTTCATCCGACGGCGTCGGCTTTCCCGGCAATCCCAAATTGGGGTGGAGCAAACCCAAATCGGCAAAAGCCGCGGTGACGCTGGGCAGCGGTGTCACGGAAATGCACGTGATGATGAATTATTTCCACGGCCTGGGCTTTTCGCCGGTCAAGAAGGATTGAGGCGATGCGGATCGTCGACGTCTGCGAATTCTATTCCCCCACCGGCGGCGGCATCCGCTCCTATGTCGACCGCAAGATGCAGTTGCTTGCCGAGGCGGGTCACGAACTGATCGTCCTCGCGCCCGGCGCCGAGGATCGCGAGGAAGTGCGCGCGACCGGCGGCCGGATCATCTGGGTCAAGGCGCCGCCGCTGCCGTTCGATGCCAATTACCGCATGTTCTGGGATGCGGCGCCAATCCATGCCTGGCTCGACCGGTTGCACCCCGACGTCGTCGAAGCCTCTTCGCCCTGGCGCCCCGCGTGGATCGTCGGAAAATGGGCCGGCGACGCCGCGAAGGTCTTTTTCCTGCACAGCGACCCGGTCGTATCCTATCCGCAGCGCTGGTTCGGACGGATCGCCTCGCGCGAAAAGATCGACGCCGCCTTCGAATGGTTCAATCGTTATCTGCGCCGCGCGATGCCGCTGTTCGACAGTCTGGTGGTCTGCGGCGATTCGCTGGGCAAGCGGCTGAGCGACCGCCACATCGGTCCGGCGCATTGCGTCGCGCTGGGCATCGACCGCGCCGCCTTTTCACCGGCCCTGCGCGACGCCAGCCTGCGCGCCGACCTGCTGGCGCAATGCGACCTTCCGGAAAGCGCCACCCTGCTGCTCGGCATCGGGCGGCACCATGGCGAAAAGCGATGGGACATGGTGATCGACGCGGTGCAGGCGGCCGCCGCCCGCGAACCCGTCGGCCTGATCCTGATCGGCAAGGGACCGGCGAGCGCCGCGCTGCGCAAGCAGGTCGGCGGCAATCCGCATATCCGCATGTTCCAGCCAATCTATGACCGGCCGCAACTGGCAACGCTGATGGCGAGCTGCGACGCGCTGATCCACGGATGCGAAGGCGAAACCTTCGGCCTGGTGGCGTCGGAAGCGCTGGCGTCGGGCCTGCCGTTGATCGTCCCCGACGAGGGCGGCTGTGCCGAGATCGCTCGCCAGGATTTTGCGGAAACCTATGCCGCACGCGATGCCGCCGCAGCGACGCAGGCCATTGCCCGCTTCTGCGCGCGCGATCGCGCGGCGGTCCGTCAGGCGGCGCGCCGTGCCGCCATCGCCGTCCGGTCGGACCGCGACCATGTCGCGGACCTGCTCCGCCATTATGACGCGCTGATCGCCGCGCGTTCGTCGCGAGTGGCGGCATGATCGGCCGCGAGATCCGCATAGCGGGCGACCCGGCGTCCGGCGAGCAGCGCGGCACAGCATTTGTCGATGCTGGTCACAAGGCTGGGCACATGCGCGTCGCCCGGATGCACCGCGACGCGCACGTCGCGCATCGGCTTCAGCGCATGCCGCGCGAGCGCGGAAAACAACAAGGAACTGGCAATCCGCGCCCTGCTGCGGCTTGCCCAGGTGATGACCGGACCGCGCGCGAGCACCGCGCCGGTTTGCGGATTCCACACCTTCATATGATCCTCGGCCATCGTAAATCCGGCCTGTGGCAAAGCGGACAGAGCCCCAGCTCCGTAGAGCCACGCGGGCGCGATGAAACCGGTTGCGGCAACCCCTGTCACGTCCTCAACCAGTTTCTTGGCCGCCGTCATCCGCGCCAGCGCGGTGGCATGGTCAAGGCCGAGGAACTCGCCCTCGCCCGCCGTCATGTGGCGCGCGCGGAAGCCGTCGAGCGCTCCGCTGTGCCAGCTGTCGTCGCGATGCGCCCAGCCATGCACGAACATTTCAACGCCCGCGTCGGCCCAGCCGCGCAGGCGGCTCTGAAAGCCCCGGTCTTCGGCGATCGGCGCGCTGTCCCAATGGTCGGGAACGACCAGCATCGCGACCTTCGGCCCACCAAGGTGGCGGACGAGTTGATCGAGCAGGCGATCGACCTCGTCGGCGAAGCGCGGGCTGACGTCGTGGATCGAGGCGAGGAATTTGCGCGAGGATTTATCGGAGGGCCGCATGACTGACATGTCCTTGATGGCGATGGTCTATCGCTTGCTTGTCTGGGGCAGCCGCAACGCGGACAAGGCGCCCCGCACCCGTGCCGCGCCCGCAAAGGCGCCGCCGCCGCGCGCGGCTGAACCTCCGTTCAAAAGGCTGCATCCAGGCCAATCCTGACGGTGCGGGGCCGCAGCGGCGTTTCCTGCCGACCGGCGACCACGGTGAAGGGGTTCCCATAAGAAAAGCGGTTACGATCGGCGTTGAACAGGTTCGTGACACCCAGCGCAAAGCCGAAACGCCCACGCTCGAGCCGCAGGTTCAGCGCGCTGTCGACATAGCGGCCTTGGCTGATGTCGAGCAGATTGCCGACGCCGAGATAGGATTTGCCGACATAGCGCGCATCGGCGGCAATCGACAGGCGGGCATCGGCGCCGACGCTCTGCACCCAGCGCGCGCCCACCCGCGCGCCCCACTGCGCGATATTGGGCAAATCATTGTCCTCCGCCCGCGCATAGGCCGGTGCGGCCTGGGTCAGGCTGCTGTGGTTGAGAAAGGCGCTGCCGTCGAGGCGCAGCGACGGGCTGGCGTTCCACGTCGCCGACGCGCTGAATCCGAGAATCGAACCATTGCCGATATTGTCCGTATAGGGAAAACCCTGCGCATCGACGAGGTCGGCCTGGATCGATTCCCAGCGCGCGTAGGAGCCCGACAGCGCCACGCTGAGCGGATCATGATCGGGCGCGCCCCGCCGCGCGCCGAATTCGAACGTCGCAATGGTGTCCGACTGGAAGGCGACCGCGCTTCCCGGGCTGCTCACCGACAAGCCGCCGGGTCGGAACCCCTCCTGATAGCGCCCGTAGATCAGCCACCCGCCCCCCGGCTTCCAGCGCAGCGCCACGGCGGGTACGAAATAGTCGACGGCGCGGCGCGGTTCGGGCGGGTTCGGGTTGGCGGGATCGATCAACTCGCCCGAAAAACGCGTATGGGCATAGCGGCCGCCGAGGCTGGCGCTGAGCCGCGGCGCCAGGCCGAAGGTCCATTCGCCGAACAGCGCCACCTCGCTGCGTTCGTTCAGAATATCGGCAATCGGGGCGGGCGCGGCGGGGTCGCCAAGCGCGCGCCGGGTCCGGTCCTTCCCGTCGGTGATGCTGATCCCCGCGATCCAGCCATGCCCGTGCGCGCGCTGCCGCGACAGCGTGGTTTCATTGGCGTGCTGGCGGATCCCAATATCCTGCGTAAAGGCCAAGGGGTTCCCGCCGCCGAGCGCCGACGCATCGAAGCGGTTCGCCAGATCGTGCGACACGATCGCACCAGTCGATCGCAGCACCAGCGGACCCCAGCTTTTTTCGACCGTCGCGTAAAGCAGCGAATAATCATTGTCGAAGGGCTGCGCGATCAGGCTCTGCCGCGTCAGGTCGGGCAGCCCGGCCTCCGAATATTGACCGTCGCGCGTCTGGATGTCCTGCCGCACCCAGCCCGCATCGATCGTCCAGCCGTCGCCCGGTATCACACGCAGCGCCGCGCGCCCGCCGAAGATGCGGCTGCGGTTGACGTTGCTCAGCCCGCGGGCGCTGTCGTCGATATAGCCGCCGTCGATGCGATGATAGCCGACGACACGCAGCGCGGCACGGTCGGTCAACAGCGGCAGGTTGAGCGTCGCCGCCGCATCGTGGCTGTCGGCGCCATGCTGGGTCAGTGCATAGCCCGCTTGCATGCGCGCCGCGAAACCGCCGCTGTCGGGCTTTGCCGGATCGATGCGGATGATGCCGCCGAGCGACCCGGCGCCGTAAAGCGTTCCCTGCGGCCCTTCCAGCACCTCGATCTTGTCGATGTCATAGAGCGCGATGTCGGGATCGGGCGCGTTATAGTTGAGCCGCGCGTAGCCGAAATATTGCCCAACCGTCGCCTGCGTCGGGCCGGTGAAGCTTGAATCGGCGACGCCGCGAATAAACAGTTTGTTGCGGCCGGGGCCGAGGTTGGTCGAATTGACCGAGGGAAGCTGGCGCACGATGACGTCCGAACCATGCTGCCCGGGCGCGCCCGCGAAACTGTCATCGAGGCGCATCACCGTGACCGCAGCGGGATAGTCGGCGAGCGAGGTGTCGCGCTTGCTGGCCGTGACGATAATTTCTTCGGGCGGCGCGGGGTCGGCCCGGCGCGGGGCCGCGGGGCGCGGCGCCGGGCGGCGCGGCGGCGGTGCCGGGCGCGCCCGGACGGGGACGCGCACGATGCGAAAGCTGCGCGTGTCGATGATCGTCACGCCCAACCCGGTGCCGCGCAGCAGCCGCGCGAGCGCGGTTTCGACGTCCATCGTGCCGGCGACGCGGCGCACCCGGATCTCGCCCATCGCAGGATCGGCAAGCGCGACGCTGACGCCGCCCTGGCGCCCGAGGTCGAGGATCGCCTGGTCGAGCCGGCCGGCAGCGATGGCAAAGCGATGCGTCTCGGCGGCATGGACCGACGCGGGGGCCAGAGCCGCCACGAGGCTGGCCGCCGCCCATTGCCTGTAACGCTGCACCATCAGTTCGCGGTCAGTCGCCACTCCTCGCCGACCTTGCGGGCCGAAACGCCCATCAGGATCGCGATCTTTTCTATAGCGGCCTTATCCTTGCCGTCGATCAGGATCGTGCCCGTAAAGGTGCGATCGGCGATGGCGGGATCGACGGCGATCGGGGCGCCAAGAGCGCGCGACAGGTCGGGTGCAATATCCGATAGCGGTGTCGCGGTGAAATCGAGCCGGCCCGCCTTCCACCCCGCCACCGTCGCGGGATCGACGCGGGTGACGACCGGCGCCGCGCCGCTATGTGCGATGTGCAGCCGCTGCCCCGCGCGGAGCAGCAGGGCCGCGCGATCGGGATCGAACATCACCGCACCTTCGGCAACGCTCACTTCGGCACGTCCGTCCTCGCGCGCGACGTTGAAGACCGTGCCGACATCGCGCAGCCGCATATCGCCCGATACGACGGTGAAGGGATCGGCCGGATCGTGGGTGACGCGGAACACGGCCTCGCCGCTTTCGAGCGTGGCGATGCGCGGATTGCGGCGGTCGAGTGTCACGCGCGTTCCGCCGTTTAGGTCGATCACCGTCCCGTCGTCCAGCGTCACGCTGCGCTGCTCGCCGAGCGCGGTCTCGACCGCATAGGTCGGCACCGCGACGCGGTAAACCGGCCATGCGCTCACCGCGACAAGCAGCGCGGCGGCGACTGCACCATAGCGGCGGAAGAATCCGGGGGCATTGTCGTTGGCAGGCGCGGCGTCGGGGCGATCCGCGGCCAAGGGGCGCGCGGCGAGGGCCTCGGTCATCGCCGCATCGGCGATCGCTACCCGGTCATAGGCTGCGGCGTGCGCCGGATCGGCCTCCAGCCACGCGGTGAAGGCGGGCCAATCGGCATGCGCGGGGTCGCGCTGCCGGACGAACCAGCCCACCGCTTCCTTTTCTGCCGCGCCGTTTGCCATGCCTAAAACCGTCCCTTCGCAGCTAGGACGGTATGGTCAGTCATTTTCCGCATCGAGTTTGTCACGTAATTGCAATACGGCCTTGTAGGCCTTTTGTAGATGTTTTTCGACAGCGCTCAGGCTGAGGCCGAAATGCGCGGCAATATCGCGCTGCGGTGTGCCGTCGATGCGGTAGCTGCGGAAGATGCCGGTGGTCGGCTCGCCCAGTTCGTCAAACAGCGCCACGACGCGGGCAAGCTCGCTCTTCGCGATCGCCGTGCGCTCGGCTGATGGAGCAGGCGACGCCTCGCCCGCGTCGCCCGTTGCCAGCGCGCTCCACGCATCGTCGCGCCGCTCGCGGCGCTGCGCCGAGCGGCGGCGATCGATCACCAGATTGTCGGCGACCCGATAGAGATAGGAGAGCGGATCGTCTGGAACCGCCGCGATCCCGCCGATCTTGATCCACAGATCCTGCAGAATATCCTCGGCGTCCGACGCGTCGCCGCAGCGGGCCCGCACGAAACGTTCCAGCGCTGCGCGGTGGGCCAGGAACGCCCCATCCAGACCGTCGGCGATCATGCGCCGCCCCATACCAATGCCGCGCGCAAGCCGCAATCGGATCGCGCCCATCGATCGGCAATGCGACGCTTTTTTTCGTGCCGATGCGGATAAGCGCGCGCGGCGTCGTCCATTTGGCAGGGGCGATGGTCGAATTGCGTAGCGGGAGTCTTGCCCCATGTCCCAAATCCTGTCCCGCCGCGCGCTCCGGATCGCTGCGCTGGCGGGGGCGTTTGCCGTAAGTTGCACCGCCACCGCCGCGCCGTCGCCAGCCTCCGCAACGCCGATCAGTGTCCTCACCTACAATATCCATGGTCTTCCCTGGCCGCTTGCCTGGGGGCGCAGCGATGATTTCGGACAGATCGCGGCGCGGCTGCGCGCGATGCGGCAGGCGGGAATCCAGCCGCACATCGTCGTGCTGCAGGAAGCCTTCACCCGCTCCGCCCAGCGCATCGGCGCAGAAAGCGGCTATCGCTATGTCGTGGACGGCCCGGCCGCCGCCGATCGAAGCAGCCTGCCCGCAACCGACGCCGACCGCCGCTTCGCTGCCGCGGCATCGTGGTTCAAGGGCGAGCGGTCGGGCAAGCTGCTCGGCAGCGGGCTGCAACTGCTGTCGGACTATCCGATCCTCGCGGTACGCCGCGCGCCCTTTCCGGCCTATGCCTGTGCCGGTTATGACTGCCTTGCCAACAAGGGCATATTGATGGCGCTCGTCGCGGTGCCGGGCGCGGCGACGCCGGTCGTCGTCACCACCGCACATTTCAATTCGCGCGGCGCGTCGGGGGTTTCGGATGAGCGCGCCGACTATGCCTATCGCCGCCAGCTCGACGCTGCCGGACGGTTCATGGCGCAAAGCCCATGGCATCGCTATCCGATCATCTTTGCCGGTGACTTCAACGTCGGCAAGATCGCGCCGCGCGCCCGCGCCTTCGCGTCGGCAACGGGCCGCTGGTGGGGAAATGGCCGCACCGGCGCGCTCGACGATGCGATGCACGCCTGCTCGCGCAGAACAAGCGGCCTCCCCCGCGCCGCGCTCGAAAGCTTTCGCCGCGCGAAGGACTGGCAATTATTTGCATCGACCCGCTTCGCCGCGCTCACCGCTGAAGCCATATCGGTTCCGTTCGGGCGCGGCGCCGACGGCCGCATGCTGTCCGACCATATCGGCTATGTCGCGCGCTATCGCCTCGCGCCGCTCGCGCCGACCGCCGCACGCGGACCGCTCGGCTATGTCCGTTTGAAATAGGCGATCAGGCGATCGATCGATGGCCGCGCAGACTGTAACGCCTGCTCGGTGGCGGCATCGTCGCGCCGCGCCGCGCCCTCCCGTGCCGCCTTCAGTGCTGCACTCATCTGGCCCGCCAGCGCCGGGTCGTCGACGTCGCCCGCAATGTCATCCCAATGCTGGCCGGCCATTGTCATCGCCGCATCGACCCCGGACCAGTCCGGCCGCGCCGCCGCAAGACGCGCGGCCCCGGCCAATTGCGCATAATCGATCAGCGCCATTGCCGTTGTCGCCTTCGACACCGTCGCCATATCCTCGACCAGCGCGCGATAGATTTCGAGCGCGGCGAGCGCGGCACCCTGCCGGTCGCCCTGCCGCGCGGCGGCATCGAGCGCCGCGAGCCGCGGCACGATCGCCTGCTGCGCCGCGGCCCCGAGCGACGCGTGGACGCCTTTTTCGGAATAGATGGCGGTGGCGACGCGAGCGCGAAACTGCCAGGCCGATTCGTCCGGCGCCGCCACCGCGACATCGCGAAAATAGCCGGCAGCGGCATGCTTGAGCGGATCGGGATCGACCGCATAATCGGTAATGCCCGCGCGCGTCGTCAGCGAGAAGGTCGCAATAGCCTGATCGGAGGGCGAATGCGGTGCGCCGCAGGCTGCGAGAGTCAGCAGAGGCAGGATCATCGCGCCGCGCGGCCAGCGAACATGGAGCGGAAAATCGTATAGAAAATTTGGCAAAGGCCTATCCTTTGCCCGGAAGACGTCGCGGGGGCGGCAAAGCCGCACTCCCCGCTCGTCCCAAAACGTCCGTCAGCTTGCGCGGTCGGCGAACAGCGCCTTCAGATCCTTCTTCAATATCTTGCCATTGGCGTTGCGCGGCAGCGTGTCGGCGACGAAATGCACCGCCACCGGCACCTTGAAGGCGGCGAGCCGCGCGCGCACCCAATCCTGCAATTCGCTCTCGCTTGCCGTCATCCCCGGCGCCAGATGGACGACCGCCGCGGGTTCTTCGCCCAGCGTGCGATGCGGGATGCCGATGATCGCGCAATCGGTGACCGCCGGGTGTTCGTAGAGCGCGTTTTCGACTTCCGACGAATAGATATTCTCGCCGCCGCGCAGCAACATGTCCTTCGCCCGGTCGACGATATAGACGAAGCCTTCGTCATCAAGGCGCGCGAGATCGCCGGTGCGCACCCAGCCGTCGACAAAGGTTTCGGCCGTCGCCTCGGGCTTGTTCCAATAGCCTTTGACGATCATCGGGCCGCGCGCCCACAGCTCGCCGACCGTTCCCGTCGGCAGCACCGTCACGCCATCATCGTCGCGGATTTCAAGGTCGGCGACCGCAACCGCCGGCCCGGCGCTGGTCGGACGATTGAGATAATCTTCCGACGAGTGCGACGTCACCGTCGCCATCGTTTCGGTCATCCCCCAGCCGTTGCCGGGCAGCGCCCCGAATTCTTCATAGATGCGCTTGACGAGTTCGGGCGCCGACGGCGCGCCGCCATAGGCGATCGCCTCGATCGACGAGAGATCGTAATTGGCGCGGTCGGGGTGCTCGATCAGCTGCCAGGCGATCGTCGGCACGCCGCCGGTCACATTGACCTTTTCGCGCGCGATGATCTCCATCGCCTGCACCACGTCCCATTTGCGCATGAAAATCGTCGTGTTGCCCGCCGCCATGCTACCCATCAGGCTGGCCGAACAGGCGGTGACGTGAAACATCGGAATGACGGTCAGCGTCGTGCGCGGCTGCGGATCGGGGATCGCTTCGCCGCGGCGCAGAAAGCTGCGCGCCGCCGAAAAGCCGCCCGAGAGGATATTGCTCATCAGATTGCGATGGGTGCCGAGCGCGCCCTTGGGATTGCCCGTCGTACCGCTGGTGTAGAAGATCGTCGCCTCGTCATCGGGATCGATCGCAACGACAGGCCGCGCGATATCGGGAAGCGCCGCCCAGCTTGCGGGTGCGCCGACGATATCCTCGATCGCCGCCGTGTCGCCTTCAGCGCCGCCGCGCGCGACGATCCAGCGCGAAACGCCGCCCAGTTCTTCGCGATGATCGCGCAGCCGCTCCAGCCGCTCGCCATCGACGATCACGACCTTCGCCCCCGAATCGCGGATGCCATAGGCCAGTTCGGCGCCGGTCCACCACGCGTTGAGCGGCACTGCGATCGCGCCGACGGTCGTGATCGCGAAAAAGACCATCGGCCATTCGGGCAGGTTGCGCATCGCAAAGGCGACGCGGTCACCCTTGCCGACGCCCATGTCCTGCAGCGCATGCGCCAGCGCCGCGGTGGCGCGCCAATTCGCCTCGAAGCTGACGCGGTCGTCGTCGAGGATGGTGAACGGCCGTGCGCCATGGGTGCGCGACAGGTCGAGAAGGACGCCCAGATCGTTGGGGGCATTTTTCCAGACGCGCGTCGGGACGCCGCGGATTGTTACCGTCTCCATCTCGAAGCGCGCGCCGGGCGCGGTCAGCACCGCGGTTGCATCGGCCATCGACATTTTCGGCCAGGCCGGATCGAGCGCCACCAGCGGCTCTGTCATCACGTCACTCGTCACGCGCATTGCTCCCATATCCGTCCGGTCGGGCGCCGGAGATTCGCCTCAGCGTTACGGACGAACGACGGGCCGCACAAGCGGGCGAAGCATGGAAAGGCGCAGCGTTCGTCGCGGCGCGGCGACGCCCTAGCCCGGCGCGATCCGCCCGCCTGCAACCCGAAAGCGCGTCACCGGACCCGGCATCGCGTCAAACAGCTCCGCCTCGGTGCCGGTGAGCCACGCCTGCCCGCCCTGCGCGGCGAGGCGCGCATAAAGCGCGGCGCGGCGCAGCGGATCGAGATGCGCGGCGACTTCGTCGAGCAGCAGTATCGGCCGCTGCCCCCGCGCGCGCGCCACGCAATCGCTGTGCGCAAGGACGAGCGAAAGCAGCATCGCCTTCTGCTCGCCGGTCGAACAGCGCGCGGCGGCGCGGCCGCTCGCCGCATGGACGGCGGAAAGGTCGTCGCGGTGCGGCCCCGCGGTCGCGCGCCCGGCCGCTGCGTCGATCCGGCGCCGCGCCGCGAACAGATCGCGCAGTGCCGCCGGGTCATACGCCGCGCCGCGCGGGGCGCCATCGGCATCGACAAGGGTGAGGAGCGGACGCGCGAAGGGCGCGTCGGGCTGTTCCGCCAGTTCGGCGGACAGGGCCGCGAGCGTCCGCTGGCGCGCCGCATCGATCGCCGCACCATGCTCGGCCAGCTGCGCCTCTAGGCTCGCCAGCCATTGCGGATCGGCGGCGGAAAGGTCGGCGAGCAATTTGCCGCGCGCGCGCATCGCCGCCTCATAACGATTGCCATGCTGGGCATGGCGGGGGTCAAGGGCGAGGACGAGGCGGTCGAGGAAGCGTCGCCGATTGCCCGCCGTTTCGACGAACAGGCGGTCCATTGCCGGGGTGAGCCAGAGGATGGCGAGCCAGTCGCCAAGCGCCGTCGCCGCCGCGGCACTGCCGTTGATCCGGACGATCCGGCGCCCCGGTGCCGAGGGTTCGACCCCGGTGCCAAGCGCCACGGGGGCGAGCGCGGGATCACCCTGCACCTCGCCGAACACTGCGAAGCCGCCGGCGGCGCCGTCGCGCACCATATCGGGTAGCGCCGCGCGCCGAAGCCCGCGCCCCGGCGCGAGCAGCGATATCGCCTCCAATATATTGGTCTTGCCCGCGCCATTGTCGCCGTGAAGCGCGACGAGGCCGGGCCCGGCCGCCAGATCGGCCCCCGCGTGATTGCGGAAATCGGTCAACGAAAGGCGGATCAGCGTCATCTGCGTTGCGCCTACCCCAGCCCTGTGTGCGATGCGAGTCCCGCGCATCATCGCCGCCCGCCAAAGGCGAAACGCAAAAAATGCCAATTTGAGGCAATTTTTACCACATCATTGATTTTTTCCCGCTGAAATATAGTTTCAACGTCGAAAAAACCGCGGTTAATCGCCAATGAATGAAATTGGCACGCCTCATGCATTATTACTGGCATCCACCGGATGGTCCGGGTGGGAGGAACGAAAGGATTATATCATGGCTCATTTCAACACCGAATCGCTCAAGAGCTACGCCATCGCGGCGGTTGCCACGCTCTACTGCTCGATCATGTTCCTGGCCGCTGCTGGCCCGAACGGTGCGGAACTCGGCCGGCTGGTCATCTGACCAGCCCCCCCCCCACCCACGAACAACGCCGGTCCCGGAGGGACCGGGACGGAAAGGAAAGAAATGAAACAGGGTTTTCGCAAGAATCGTCGCGATGGCATGGTCTTCGGCGTGTGCGCCGGCATGGCGGACCACTTCGGCTTCGACGTCTTGTGGACGCGCGTCGCCTTTGTGGCACTGACTTTGCTGGGCTTCGGCCTGCCGCTGCTAGTCTATCTGACCGTCGCGATCCTCGCGCCATAACGCAGCCACGGGCCGGCCGCCTTTCAGGCACGTCGCACCGGCCCCGCATATTTCCACAATCGAAGGCCCGCCGGTCCGCCGGTGGGCCTTTTCTTTTGCGCGGCGCACCTAGCCGGCGGGCAGTTTGAGCCGTACGAGCGTCCCGCCAAGATCCTCGCTCTCTTCGAGCGCGACGCTGCCGCCATAGATTTCAGCGACGTCGCGGACGATGGCGAGGCCAAGCCCCGTCCCCGGCTTGCCGCTGTCGAGCCGGACGCCGCGGTCGAAGATACGCTGACGGTCGGCGGGCGAAATGCCGGGGCCGTCGTCCTCGATCAATATCTCGGCCATGCCGCCCGCGCGCTGCACGGTCACGAAAACGCTCCCGCCCCCATATTTGGCCGCATTTTCGAGCAGGTTTCCGATCAATTCGTCCAGATCCTGCCGCTCGACCCGTGCCACCAGCGTCTTGTCGCCCGCCTCGTCAAAACGCACGTCGGGATGGAGGCGGGTCAGCGCGCGCAGCACGCTGTCGACGCTGTCCCAGACAACGGCGCGCGCCTGCGCCGCCCCGCGGCGCCCGACCGCCCGCGCGCGCGCCAGATGATGATCGACCTGCCGCCGCATCGTCGCCGCCTCGCGCCGGATCGTTTCCGCAAGTTCGCTGTCCGACCCCGCGGCGCTGTTGAGCAGCACGGTCAGCGGCGTCTTGAGCGCATGCGCCAGATTGCCGGCGTGCAGCCGCGCCTCCTCTGCCTGCTTTTCGTTATGCGCGAGCAGCGCGTTCAATTCCTCGACCATCGGCTGCACCTCCAGCGGCAGCGGCGCGATGACGCGGCGGTTTTCACCGCCGCGCATCGCCGCGATCGCGCGCCGGATGTGGCGCAGCGGCCAGAGGCCGTAAAAGGTCTGCAGCGCGGCGAGGACGATCAGCCCGACGCCAAGCAACCCCAGGCTGGGAATCAGCGTCGCCCGCACCGCGCGGATTTGCTCGTCGAGCGCCTGACGCGACTGTGCGATCTGGAAACGCCAGTTGGTCTTGCTGCCCGGAAGGATGACGTTGCGCTCCAATATGCGCAGCTGTTCGTCGGGAAACTGCGTGCTGTCATAGGTATGAAGCCCGGTATCGACATGCGGCTTGGGCGATTTGAGCGTCCGTTCCCACAACGAGCGCGAGCGATAAGGCTCCTGCCCGCCGCCGCTGATCTGCCAATAAAGGCCGCTATAGGGCTCGAGGAAGCGCTGGTCGCCGAGCGGCTCGATCAGCCGCACCTCGCCATCGGGGCCGATCTCCGACGAGCGGATCATCGCGATCAGCACATATTCGAGGCTCGAATCGAAGTTGCGCGTGATCGCGCCGGTCAGCACCCGGTCAAGCGCAAAACCGCCGCCGATCAACAGCACCGAAATCCACAGCGCCGCAATCGCAATCATGCGCCGCGCGAGCGAACCCGTCGTCAGGCTCGCCAGCGCAGCCGGCTCCGTGCGGGTTTCGGTGCCGGGCGCGATCGGCGAGGCGGCGTCGGCCTCGGCCATGATCAGCCCTGCGGATCGTCGAGCTGATATCCGAGGCCGCGGATTGTCGTGATGATGTCGGCACCCAGCTTCTTGCGGATGCGGGTGACGAACACCTCGATCGTGTTCGAATCGCGATCGAAATCCTGATCATAGATATGTTCGATCAGTTCGGTGCGCGACACGACCTTGCCCTTGTGGTGCAGCAGGTACGACAGGAGCTTATACTCCTGCGCGGTCAGCTTGACCGGCTCGCCATCAAGCGTGACGCGGCCCGAGCGCGTGTCGAGCCGCACCTTGCCCGCGATCAACTCGCTCGACGCATTGCCCGAGGCGCGGCGGATCAGCGCGCGCAGACGAGCGATCAATTCCTCGGTCTGGAACGGCTTGGCGAGATAATCGTCGGCGCCCGCGTCGAGCCCGGCGACCTTGTCCGACCAGCTGTCGCGGGCGGTCAGCACGAGAACGGGAAAGTTGCGCTTTTCGCGGCGCCAGCGATCGAGCACGGTCAGCCCGTCGACTTCGGGCAAACCGAGGTCGAGGATCGCGGCATCATAATCTTCGGTCGAGCCCAGGAAGTGCCCGTCTTCGCCATCGGTGGCAAGATCGACGGCATAGCCGTTCCCCTCCAGCGTCGCCTTGAGCTGCGGACCCAGCGTGGGTTCGTCTTCGACAATCAAAATCCGCATTCAGGCACCTTTCGTCTGCGAACCCGCCGGACAGGGCGGGCCGAACGCCTCTCTACCAAGACGCAACGATCATCGCAAAATGTCGTTGCAGCGAAAAATGTCAGGGTCTGCGGCCGACGATCCGGCCGGTGCGTGCGTCGACATAGACGATCACCACCTGGCTGCCGTCCATGAACTTGAGGGCATAGACCATCTGCCGCGCATCGAACTGCGGGCCGCCGAGATAGGTCATATTGCTGTAGGGCGCGCGCGAACGGACATCGGCGATCAGGCGGTTGAGCGGGATAACCTGCCCCTGTGCCGCCGCTTCGCGCAAATTGTCCTGGTCGCGGTTGCGATCGCCGCGCGCAGCCGCCGGGCCGGCTGCAGCAAGCAGCAGCGCCGAAGCGATCGAGAAGGTCAGGGTGCGGATCATGCCGGGAGATTTAGCCCCTATGCATTGAATAGGCGATGAATGGCCCCGTCAGCCGATGTTTCGCAATGCGACAACCACCGACCATGCCACCGGGCCATGGTGGGCGCGACAGGGATTGAACCTGTGACCCCACCCGTGTGAAGGGTGTGCTCTACCGCTGAGCTACGCGCCCGTCCCGGACAGAAGCGGCTGCGCCGCGTCCGAAAGCGGGTCGTCCATAACCGCTCGCGCCGCGATTGCAACGCCGATTTGCGACTCGGCACCCCCGAAATGCAAATCGGGCCGCGGCTTGCGCCACGGCCCGAGATGTTTCTTCGTCAAGAAGCGCCAGCGATTAGTTGACGGCGTCCTTGAGGGCCTTGCCGGCCTTGAACTTCGGCTGGTTCGACGCCGCGATGGTCATCGTTTCGCCGGTGCGCGGGTTGCGGCCGGTCGACGCCTTGCGCTTGCTGACCGCGAAGGTGCCGAAGCCGACGAGACGGACTTCGCCGCCCTTCTTCAGCGCGCCGGTGATCGAATCGAACACAGCTTCGACAGCCTTGCTCGCATCGCCCTTGGTGAGGCCGCTCGAGTCAGCGACGGCGGCGATCAGGTCTTGTTTGTTCATGCCTAAGGAACCCCTGTGTGTGGTTGTTGAATGATTCTCATGGCCCGAAGCCATGGCGCGCCACTAACGATGTTTCGCCCCGCCTTGTCAAAGCAAAAAGCGGCGCGAAACCGGCCAAAATGCCGATTTTGCGATGAAAAGGCCCTTGCGGAAGCCCCGTCGGCGGTCCGGTCAGTGCCGAATCGCCGATTCGGGGTCTCCACCCGCCGAAATCGGCGGCGAAGCGGCCAATTCGTCGGCTTCGGTCCATTCGATCGGCTCGACAGGGCTGACCAGCGCCTCGGCGAGCACCTGATCGACATGACTCACCGGAATGATCTTCAGCGCCGCGGTAATGTTCGCCGGAATCTCGACCAGGTCCTTTTCATTCTCTTCGGGAATGAAAACGGTCGTGATGCCGCCCCTCAGAGCCGCAAGCAGCTTTTCCTTGAGGCCACCGATCGCGAGCACGCGGCCGCGTAGCGTGACTTCGCCGGTCATCGCGACGTCCTTGCGGACCGCGATGCCGGTCAGCGTCGACACCATCGCCGTGACCATGCCGACGCCGGCCGAGGGCCCGTCCTTGGGCACCGCGCCTTCGGGCAGGTGGATGTGGATGTCCTTGCGCGCGAACAGGCTGGGCTTGATGCCATAGGCGGGCGCCCGCGCCTTGACGAAGGACAGCGCGGCCTGCACCGACTCGGTCATCACCTCGCCCAGCTTGCCGGTGGTGCGCACCTGGCCCTTGCCCGCCGCAGTGACGGCTTCGATCGTCAGCAGTTCGCCGCCGACTTCGGTCCAGGCAAGGCCGGTAACCGCGCCCACCTGATCCTCGCGGTCCGAAACGCCGTGGCGAAATTTGCGCACGCCCGCAAATTCGGAGAGGTTTCCGGGCGTCACCACGACGCTTTCCGCCTTCCCTTCGAGGATCTTGCGCAGCGCCTTGCGCGCCAGACGCGCAATCTCGCGCTCGAGCGTCCGGACGCCCGCTTCGCGGGTATAATAGCGGATCAGGTCGCGCAGACCTTCGTCGGTCAGCTCGAACTCGCCGGCCTTCAGCCCGTGCGCCTCGACCTGCTTGGCGATCAGATGGCGCTTGGCGATCTCGACCTTCTCATCCTCGGTATAGCCTTCGAGCCGGATGATCTCCATGCGATCGAGCAGCGGCTGCGGCAGGTTGAGCGAGTTGGCGGTGGTCACGAACATGATGTCCGAAAGGTCGACGTCGACCTCCAGATAATGGTCCTGGAACTTCGCATTCTGTTCGGGGTCGAGCACCTCGAGCAGCGCCGACGCCGGATCGCCGCGGAAATCCTGACCCAGCTTGTCGATTTCGTCGAGCAGGAACAGCGGGTTCATCGTGCCGGCCTTTTTGAGGTTGGTCACGATCTTGCCCGGCAGCGAGCCGATATAGGTACGGCGGTGGCCGCGGATTTCGGCCTCGTCGCGCACGCCGCCGAGCGACTGGCGCACAAACTCGCGGCCCGTCGCCTTCGCGATCGAGCGGCCGAGCGAGGTCTTGCCGACGCCCGGAGGACCGACGAGGCACAGGATCGGCCCCTTCAGCTTGTTGGTGCGCGCCTGAACCGCCAGATATTCGACGATCCGGTCCTTGACCTTTTCGAGCGCGAAATGGTCGGCATCCAGAACGTCCTGCGCCTTCGCGATGTCCTTTTTCAGCTTCGACTTCTTGCCCCAAGGCAGGCCGATCAGCGTGTCGAGATAGTTGCGAACGACGGTCGCCTCGGCCGACATCGGCGCCATCGCGCGCAGCTTCTTGAGCTCGGCGTTCGCCTTGGCCTTGGCTTCCTTCGACATCTTCAGGCTGTCGATCTTGGCCTGCAGTTCCGCGAGATCGTCGCCGCCCTCGCCATTGTCGTTGCCGAGTTCGCGCTGGATCGCCTTCAACTGTTCGTTGAGATAATATTCGCGCTGGCTCTTTTCCATCTGGCGCTTCACGCGGCCGCGGATCTTCTTTTCGACCTGCAGCACGCCGAGCTCGCCTTCCATGAAGGCGAACACCATCTCGAGCCGCTTTGCGGGCGCATTCTCGACGAGCAGCGCCTGCTTGTCGGCGACCTTGATGTTGAGGTTGCCGGCGACCGAGTCGGCGAGGCGCGACGAATCGTCGATCTGCGACAATTGCACCGCGGTTTCGGCCGGCATCTTCTTGTTGAGCTTGGCATAGCTTTCGAACTGGTCGACGACCGAGCGCATCAGCGCCGCGGTATCGACGCTGTCGTCAACGGCATCGGCGATCGGCTCGACCGTTGCCATCACGGCCTTGCCGTCATCGTCGAGCGACTGAAGCTTGGCGCGCTGCTTGCCTTCGACCAGCACGCGGACGGTGCCGTCGGGTAGTTTGAGCAATTGCAGAACCGTCGCGATAACGCCGGTATCGTACAGATCGTCGCGGACAGGATCGTCCTCGCCCGGATCGAGCTGGGCGACGAGAAAAATTTCCTTATCGGCTTCCATCGCCGCTTCGAGCGCGGCGACCGAGCGATCGCGGCCGACGAACAGCGGCACGATCATGTGCGGAAAAACGACGATGTCCCGCAGGGGCAGAAGGGGAAAAGACTGGTTCATCAGGGCTCCTGAGCGGGCGCAAGACCGCGCGCCGCCCTTTTAATAGGGTGGTTATCGCTAATATGGCGTAACTTGGCGCGCATTCAATGACGGTGCGGTGAATGGGCATCTCTCCTCCCTGTGGCAAAGCCATGGGGAGGTGGCAGCCCGAAGGGCTGATAGAGGGGCCAATGACGCAATGTCGCCACCCCTCCACCACCGCCTGCGGCGGCGGTCCCCCTTCCCCATGGCTTCGCCACAGGGAGGATCAATTCGTCAAAACGGCAGCTTGAACCCAGGCGGCAGCGGCAGGCCGCTGGTCATCTTGCCCATTTCCTCGTTGCTCGCCTGATCGGCCTTTTCGCGCGCGTCATTGAACGCAGCGGCAAGCAGGTCTTCGAGCATCTGCTTTTCGGCAGGAACCATCAGGCTGTCGTCGATCGCGATCGCCTTGATCCGGCCCTTGGCGGTCGCCGTAATCCTGACCAGACCGCCGCCCGAAACGCCCTCGACCTCGACATTGTCGAGCTTGGCCTGCGCCTCCTGCATCTGGGCCTGCACCGTGGCAGCCGCTTCCTGCGCCGCCTTCATCATTTCTTCGATCGATTTCATGGGGCGGACTTATGGCGATTGTCGCCATCCTCGACAAGTCTTGCGTCGGGAAATGCCGCCAAAACGGCCTTTACCACCGGCAGTTCGCGGATTCGCGCGTCATTGTCGGCCAGCTTCGCTGCGCGCATTTGCGCCAGGCTGGGCCGGCCTTCACCCTCGCCCGCGCGCACCGACCAGCGATTGCCCGTCGCCCCGAGCAGCGCGTCGGCCAGATCGCGGGCAAAGCCTTCGCCGAGCGCCGGCACGGGCGCGAACGTCAGCGTCCCCGGTTCGAGCGCGATCAGCCGCATATGGTCATAGACATCGACCGCAAGCCGATGATTGCCCGTCGATTCGAGCAGCTGGTGAATCTGCGCGATGGTCAGCGCCGCGGGAGGCGGTGCTTCGGGTGCCTCGACCGCTGGCGGCGGCGTGTCGGCCGCAACCGACGCGCCGGGCGTATCGCCCGCGGGCGCTACCTGCGGCGCTGCAAGCGGCCTCGCCGGAACGCCGCCCGATTCGAGCAGCTTCGCCAGTTCGCCCGGATCGGGCAGCGACGCGGCATAGATCACGCGCAGCAACAGCATTTCCAGATGCTCGAGCGGATTGTTCGCGCGCAGCACCTCGTCATGCCCCTTGAGCAGCAATTGCCACAGCCGGTTGAGCGGCGCGAAGCCCAGCTTCTGCGCCCAATCGCCAATGCGTTCGCGGTCGGCGGCGGCCAGCGCCGGATCGTCGTGGCGCGCCACCTTGGCCAGCGTCACCGCATGCGTCAGGTCCATCAACCCGCGCACCATCGCGACCGGCTCGATCCCCAGCGCATATTGCGCGCGCGCAAGGTCGATCGCGGCACCCGCATCGCCGCCAAGCACGGTCGCCATCAACTGCGCAATCGCCGTGCGGTCCGACAGGCCCAGCATCGTGCGGACCTGGTCGGCCGAAATCCGTCCGCCGCCCGCGCCATCGGCTTCCAGATCGGCGTGGGCAATCGCCTGGTCGAGGATCGAAAGCCCGTCGCGTACCGATCCTTCGGCGGCATTGGCGATCAGCCAGATGGCGGGCGCCTCGGCTTCGACGCCCTCTTTCTGCAGGATCGAACTGAAATGCGCGAACAGCATGTCGGGGGTAATGCGCCGCAGATCGAACCGCTGACAGCGCGACAGGACCGTTACCGGCACCTTGTTCACCTCGGTCGTCGCGAAGAGGAATTTGACGTGCGGCGGCGGCTCTTCGAGCGTTTTCAGAAGTGCGTTGAACGCGTTACGCGACAACATATGCACTTCGTCGATGATATAGATCTTGTAGCGCGCCGACACCGCGGCATAGCGCACCGCCTCGATAATCTCGCGGACGTCGTCGACGCCGGTGTTCGACGCCGCGTCCATCTCGATCACGTCGATATGACGCCCTTCGGTGATCGCGCGGCACGGCTCGCACACGCCGCACGGATCGATCGTCGGTCCGCCCTGCCCGTCGGGGCCGATGCAGTTCAGGGCCTTGGCGATCAATCGCGCGGTCGACGTCTTGCCGACCCCGCGCACCCCGGTCATCAGGAACGCATGCGCCAGCCGATCGCGCGCGATCGCATTGCCGAGCGTGCGCACCATCGCATCCTGCCCGATCAGTTCGGCGAAGGTCTGCGGCCGATATTTGCGGGCGAGAACGCGGTATGGCCCGTTCGAGGCGGGCGCGGGCGGCGCCTCTGGCAAGTCCATGCCCAGCATCGGATTGTCGTCGGCGGAATCGTCCATAGCCGGTCTTTAGGATGCGCCGCGCCGATTGTCGAAGGGTATGCGCGCGCCGCTACGCGTCAGATCGCCGCGCCCAGAACCGCCTCCGCCATCAGCTTTACCGCCGCATCGGGATTCGCGCGCTGCTCGATCAACCAGAGCATCTGAGCCGACGCGGTGATCGGATCGGCCACCGGCCCGTCGGCGCAGCCGGCAAGGTCGAAGGTCGGCGCCTTGTCAGCCGCCGGATGGACGCCGCTATTCTGGGCATAATCATAATATTCGCGCACCGGCAGGCACACGACGCGGGCGCTGTAGGGGCCGGCGGGAAAAGCGCCGCCCCGCGCCGTATGGCTTTGCGAGAAACTGTCCTGGAGCAGATGCAGCAAAGCCCCGGCCGCGCGCTTGCGTGCCAGATCGGCTGCGGCATCGCCGGTCAATTCGCTGCATTTGGTCGACGCGACGGGATTGCGGCATTCGAGCGTGAACAGCGTATGCACGCGCCACGCCTTATAGCTTTTCCCGCCTTTGGTCCGGTCGTCGCAATAGGGAAAGCCGGGCGGCGCAAATGCCTCCGCAAGCGCCGGAGATTGGCTTCGGAAATAGGTGCAATATCCCGTCGTCGCATCAACGCCCTGCCCTGTTGCAATGGCAAAGGCCGCGCGCGTCCAGCCGAGGATCTTGGCGCGGGTTTCGGATGGCGCCTCGCCCGCCGTCGGGCGCATGGCGTGCAGGAATTGCAGCGCGCCATAATGGCTGTTGCACATCAGGCCGCCAAAGGGCTTGCCCGGCCCGACATGCCTCTTGCAGCGTTCGGCGCCAAGATTGACCGCAATCTTGCCGAGGCCCGTCGCACTGATCTGACGCGTCGGATCGTCCGGCCAGCGGACGGCATAGGCGTAGACCGACCCGCCAATGTCGGTCGCCGCAAACTCGGCCGCGGTGCGGGGCAGCGGGCAATGGTTGGGCAAGGCACCGGCGGCGGCGGCAAGGCACCGCTCGGCCAGCGCGGTCAGCCGCTCATGATTGGGCTGTTTCGGTTTGATCTCATACGCCGTCGAGGTCTGCACCGCCCCCATGCCGAGCAAGACCGCCATGCCCAGTCCGGCCGGAACAAAATATCTCATGCCCATCCTCCCCTGCTGCGACGCGCAGGGTGTGCTGGCAATTGCGGGCGGTCAAGCCGTAGTCTTGGCTATGACCGGAGGAAAAACGAAGAGCTTAATCCAGCGGAATATCCAGTCGCGCAGCTTCCGCCGCCCATGCCGCGCTCACGGACTTTGAACGCTCCGCGCGCTGCCACAGATCATTCGCCACGAAATTTGCAACCCTCGCATAGGCTTCGCACATCCGTCGCGGCTCACGCGATTTCCGGGCCTCTTCCAGCTCCGGCATCGCCTCAAGTGCACCGGTCATAGCCGCCAGCGGATCCTCTTGCGCAGCTGCGTTACGGGCGTCCTCCGCCGCATATTGCAGCTCGTCGAGACGAGCCGCATCGACCTTGCCCGACTTTTCAAGGCGCCAGCGCTGCCACCGCGCCAGCCTATCCCAATAATCCTGTTGATCGCCGACCTGATCGACATAGGCGTCGGTCCCGCCATCGAACATTGCCGCTGCCTGCGCCTGCGTCTCCAGATCGATGCATCGGGCAGACGTAAGCGGTGCCGCTGTAACCGGCGCCGGTTCCTGGGGCCGCCGTGCATCCTCGGGCAGCACCCCCTCAGCTTCGAGCCTGTCGAGCGCCAGCAGATCGGCACGCCCGCAAGCAAGCGTGAGTTGGCCGGCGCGCCAGCTCAACCCCGCGTATAGGGTTCCCGACATCCCCTTTTCGTCTGTTGTCCGCGTGAAAATATGATCGGCATCCGCGATCTCAGGAGCGGTCGGCACGGACTCGTCGGCCGCATCGAACAGAGGACGCCAGCCATCGCGTTGGAACCCCGCTACCATCATCGTCTCGGCTGCCGATCCCGCGTCCGACTCGGCGATCGGGCCCCGAAACTCGACCAGCATCACACGGCCGGACCAGTTGGTCGTGACAAGGTTTACGCGGCTGAACGGGGCGGGAAAAGATTCGCGGCCCGGCTTAGATTCGCCCAACCGCGCTTCATACCTCGGCACTCCGAACCGATATGGCCCGGCCTTCTGGAGTCCGCACAATCGCGACAAGGAGGCGCCGGTGGCCGCGGGTTCCGCGGCGAAAGTCTGTCCAGACGTCGCCATCGCCAAAATCGTCGCGATCGCTGCCCACAGGTGCATATATTCCTCCCCCAATCTACACAGGATTGGCGGGCCATTTCGACAAGAGCAAGGACGAATAAAGCCAGTCCGGACAGCTCTGAATTTCATGAGGGGTGGGAGCCGGAACGACCCGCAGCGAATTCGTTGCGGCTGCTTCCTTCCGGACCTGACCGGGTTGGCGAAGACTGCGTCCGCCCGACTCCCGGCGCGCATATGGCGGCGGCGGGCGCGAATTGCAAGCGGCGCGGCTATTCGGTGCGGTCGCCCGCCACCGCGCGCGCCACATCGGCGATGATCGCGTTGGCGGCGTCGCCCTTCAACGCGGGGCGGTCGAGATAGACGGCGATCATATATTTGTCGCCCCCCGGCTCCTCGACGAACGCCACGTCATTATAGGCGGTGCCACACGACCCCGTCTTGTCGCCGACATGCCAGGTCCTGGGCAGCCCGGCGCGGATGCGTGCAAGCCCGGTCTCGCTCTTGACCAGCCATTCGCGCAGCATCGTGCGATAGGCGGGGTCGAGCTTGTCGCCGAAGATATAGGCGGCCGCGCTCTTCGCCATCGCCGCGGGGCTGGTGGTATCGCGCGGATCGCCCGGAATATTGGCGTTGAGGTCGGGCTCCATCCGGTCGAGCCGCGTCACTAGATCGCCGGTCGCCTGAACATGATCGGTGAAGCCGGTCGGGCCACCGAAATGATCGAGCAGCAGATTGGCGGCGAGATTGTCGCTGAGCACCACGGCGTCCTCGGCGGCGAAGCCGATACGATATTGGCCCTTCCCCTCCGCATCGAGCAGGCGCTCGGCGCCCGGCGAGTACGGCAGCAGATCGGCGCGCGTGAAGGGCAGCGGCGTGCGCAGCGACACACCGTTCTTCGCTGCGGTCAGCGTTTGTGCCGCGAGCAGCAGCTTGAAGGTCGAGCACATCGCAAAACGCTCGTCGGCGCGGTGGCCGACGATCAGCTTCCCGAACTGGTCGGTAACGGCAACGCCCAGCCGACCGCCGCTTTTCTTTTCCAGTGCCGCGATCCGGTTCGCGGCGCTCGCCTGCGCGCTGTCGCGGGCGCTGTTGGTCGCGGCGGGCGACGACGCGCACCCGGCCAGCGTGACGACGGCGGCGAGCGTCAGGGCAAGGCCCATAGCGCGCCGGCGACGCATCAGCGCGGCCCCTGCATGTTGCGGCTTTCGGACGGGATATGAACGGTCAGACCGTCGAGATCCTCGGTCAGTACGATCTGGCACGACAGGCGGCTGGTCCGGCGCACGCCGGCGGCAAGATCGAGCATATCCTCCTCCATCTCGCTGGCGGGCGGCAGGCGGCCAAAATCCTCCTTTGCGACGATGACATGGCAGGTCGAACAGGCCATCTGCCCCTCGCACGTGCCTTCCAGCGGCATCATATGCGCCTGCGCCACGTCGAGCAGGATCGAACCCGGTTCCGCGACGACTTCGGTGCGTCCCTTGCCATCGGCATGGATGAAGGTGACGCGCATCAATTCACTCCCTGCAAGCGGACCGCATCCTTGATGGCATTCAGCCCGTCGCGCAACGCCTGTTCAGACGTATAGCGTCCCCAACCGAGACGGATGGAGGCGCGCGCGTCGGCTTCGCTCATGCCCATCGCGCGCAGCACATGGCTGACCTTGCCCGATCCGCTGCCACAGGCGCTGCCCAGCGAAAAGGCGACGCCGCGCGCATCGGACATCAGCCGCAGCCCGTTGACCCCTTCGCGCCGGATATTGAGATTGCCGTGATAGCGCTGGCTTTCGGCGCCGTTGATCGTCCACTCGGGCAGCATGTCCATCGCGAGCGACCACAGGCGCTCGACATGCGCAGCGTCGACCTCCAGGCGGTCGGCCGCCAGCGCCGCCGCCGCACCGAACCCGGCACAGAGCGCGGGCGAGACGGTCCCCGATCGCAGCCCCTGTTCCTGCGCGCCGCCCAGCATCAGCGGCGGCAGATCGACGCCGTCGCGGATCCACAGCGCGCCGATCCCTTTGGGTCCGTGAATCTTGTGCGCCGATACGGCGATCAGGTCGGGCCCTTCGGGAATCGCGATGCGGCCGAACCCCTGTACCGCGTCGCACAGCAGCAGGCTGTTCTTCGCATGCGCCGCCGCGGCGAAATCGGCGACCGGCTGGATCGTCCCGACCTCGTTGTTGACCAGCATCGTTGCGACGATGCCGCCTTCGGGGATCAGCGCCACATCGGGCGGCAGCGCCAGCCCCGCCGCATCGACCGGCAGGATCGCCGCGTCCAGCCGCTCGAGGCACTGGAGCGATGCGGCGTGTTCGATGCTGAGCCCCGCAACCCCGCCGGGCATCGCGCGGGCACAGCAGAAGAGCGCCCAGTTCAGCGCCTCGGTCGCGCCGGACGTGAAGATGACGCGCCCCCCGCGCGGCAACAGCGCCGCCACTTGATCGCGCGCAACCTCGACCGCCGCCGCCGCCGCGCGCCCTGCCTTGTGCGTGCTCGCGGGGTTCGCAAAGCTGTCGCCGTCATCGCCCAGCCATCGCAGCATCGCCTCGCGCGCTTCGGGAGCGAGCGGGGTCGTGGCCTGATAGTCGAGGTAGATCATTTGCGGCATTTGCCCGCTAATCGCGTTGGTGTCGAGCGACGCTGTCTCTTTCTCGTCGGATGACCAACGAGAGCAAGAATCGCCTTCTATTGCGAACGATTCGCAAAAGTTGCAAGTTGAGACCTATTTTCTATATAGGCGCCACCTTCGCTCCGCCACCCCGCCAACCGGCGATTCGGCCGGGAGCTCAAAAAAGATAAGAGGTGCTTCCATGCCCGACGTCATTTTCCCCGGCCCCGAGGGCCGCATCGAAGGTCGTTTCTCGCCCCCGCCGCGTCCGCGCGCACCGGTTGCGCTGATCCTTCACCCGCACCCGCAAGGCGGCGGCACGATGAACGACCGCATCACCCAGGCGATGTACAAGAGCTTTGTCGCGCGCGGCTTCGCCGTGCTGCGCTTCAACTTCCGCGGCGTCGGCCGCAGCCAGGGCACGTTCGACAATGGCATCGGCGAATTGTCCGATGCCGCGGCGGCGCTCGACTGGGTCCAGTCGATCCACCCCGAGGCGCAGACGACCTGGGTCGCCGGCTTCAGCTTCGGCGCCTGGATCGGTATGCAGCTTCTGATGCGGCGCCCTGAAATCCGCGGCTTCCTGTCGGTCGCGCCGCCGGCGAACATGTACGACTTCAGCTTCCTCGCGCCCTGCCCGTCGTCGGGTATCATCGTCGCGGGAGGCCAGGACGAAATCGTCCCGCCGGGCGCGATTCAGAAGCTCGTCGACAAGCTGCGCACGCAAAAGGGCATCACCATCCACCACGACGAGATTCCGCGCGCCAACCATTTCTTCGAGCATGAACTCGATCAGCTGATGAAGTCGCTCGACAATTATCTCGACATGCGGCTTGCGCCCGATTCACCGATCCGCTGAGCTTCAAATCCTCCCTGTGGCGAAGCCATGGGGAGGTGGCAGCCTGAAGGGCTGACGGAGGGGCAAATAGCGTGACTCCGCCGCCCCTCCACCACTCGCTTCGCGAGCGGTCCCCCTCCCCATCGCTACGCGACAGGGAGGACCGACATTATTTCACCGGAACCAGCCAGATCGCGACATTGGCGAACATGATCAGCGCCGCGACAACCATCAGCAGCGCGCGGCGGCGGTCGCCGCTGCGAAACACCATGGCCCCGCCGCCCAGCAGCGCGATTCCGCCCAGCATGACGATAGAAAGCAATAGGTCGCCCATGCCCGGCGCTCTACGGGCGGCAGGCCGGCCGGTCAAACCCGCTTTGTGACAAAATAGCGGCGAAAAAGCCGCTGCCGCTTATGGCCAATCCGCGGCGCTTCGCTTAAAGCGCGCTCATCCGATTCCCTCAACGCCCCAGCGGGAGACGCGCCGTGCGCATCGCCATTGCATCCGACCATGCCGCCACCGACCTGAAGGCGCTGCTCGCCGACTGGCTGCGCGGCGAAGGGCATGAGGTTGCCGACCTCGGCACGCATGGCCCGGAGAGCGTCGATTACCCCGATTATGGCTACCGCCTCGCCGCTGCGGTCGCCAATGGCAGCGCCGACAAAGGCATTGCGCTGTGCGGGTCGGGCATTGGCATCTCGATCTCGGTCAACCGCAACCCGGCGTGCCGCTGCGCCCTGGTGTCCGAGCCGCTGTCGGCGAAGCTTGCCCGCGAACATAATGACGCGAACGTCATCGCGATGGGTGCGCGGCTGACGGGCATCGACATGGCCAAGGCCTGCGTCACCGCCTTCCTGACCACCGACTTCGCCGGCGACCGCCACGCGCGCCGCGTCGACAAGCTTTCCCACCCGCCCGTCCTGGAGAACAGCCAATGACCACCGACACGCTCGACAAGCCCATCAAATCGGCCGGCTATTTCACCGACGGCGTCGCCGCCACCGACCCTGCGGTCGCCGCAGCGATGAAGCATGAGCTGGAACGCGAACAATATCAGATCGAACTGATCGCCTCGGAAAACATCGTCTCCAAGGCGGTGCTCGAGGCGCAGGGGTCGGTCTTCACCAACAAATATGCCGAAGGCTATCCGGGGCGTCGCTATTATCAGGGCTGTGCGCCGTCGGATGAAGTCGAACAGCTCGCGATCGATCGCGCGAAGCAGCTTTTCGACTGCAACTTCGCGAACGTCCAGCCGCATTCGGGCGCGCAGGCGAACGGGGCGGTGATGCTGGCGCTGACCAAGCCCGGCGCCACGATCCTCGGCATGAGCCTCGACGCCGGCGGTCACCTGACCCACGGTGCGGCGCCTGCCATGTCGGGCAAATGGTTCAACGCCGTCCAATATGGCGTGCGCGCCGACGATCATCTGGTCGATTTCGACCAGGTCGAGGCACTGGCGAAGGAACATCGCCCCGCGCTCATCATCGCGGGCGGCTCGGCCTATCCGCGCACGCTCGACTTCGCGCGCTTCCGCGCCATCGCCGACGATGTCGGCGCGCTGCTGATGGTCGATATGGCGCATTTCGCGGGCCTCGTCGCCGGCGGCGCCCACCCCTCGCCGATGGAACATGCCCATGTCGTCACCACGACGACGCACAAGACGCTGCGCGGCCCGCGCGGCGGCATGATCCTGACCAATGACGAGGCGATTGCGAAGCGCATCAACTCGGCGGTGTTCCCCGGCCTGCAGGGCGGCCCGCTGATGCACGTCATCGCCGCCAAGGCGGTGGCGTTCGGCGAGGCGCTGCGCCCCGAGTTCAAGGACTATGCGAAGGCGACGATCGCCAACGCGCAGGCGCTCGCCAATCGGCTCAAGGCGCGCGGCGCCGACGTCGTCGCGGGCGGCACCGACACGCACCTCGCCCTCATCGACTTGCGTCCGCTCGGCATCACCGGCCGCGACGCCGACGAGGCGCTGGAACGCTCGGCGATCACCTGCAACAAGAATGGCGTGCCCTTCGATCCGCTGCCGCCGGTCAAGACCAGCGGCATCCGCGTCGGATCGCCCGCGGGAACGACGCGCGGCTTCGGGATCGCCGAGTTCGAGGAAATCGGCGACATGGTCGCCGACGTGCTCGAAGCGCTGCGCGACAAGGGCGAGCATGGCGATGCCGATGTCGAGGCGAATGTCCGCGGCCGCGTCCGTACGCTGTGCGAACGCTTCCCCATCTATCAGGGATAAGGGCGATGGCGCGGCAGCACCCCGAGGAACCGACGCTGGTCGAGCTGACGATCGAAGAGGTCAAGGCGATGGGCAAGCAGGGGATCGACCATCCCTCGACGCGGCCGGTCATCACCGGCGGCGTCGTGGGTGCAATCGCGGGTGCGGTGCTGCCCGTCGTGACCTGGCCGGTCGGGCTGTTCGCGGGCGCAGCAATCGCACTCTATACGCGGGTGAAGCGATAGCCCATGCGCTGCCCCTATTGCGGACATGAAGACAGCCAGGTGAAGGACAGCCGCCCGACCGAGGACGGCGCCGCCATTCGCCGCCGCCGCCAGTGCGAGGATTGCGGCGCGCGCTTCACCACCTTCGAGCGTATCCAGCTGCGCGAGGTCGCCGTACTCAAGGCCGACGGGCGGCGCGAACCCTTCGACCGCGAAAAGCTGATGCGCAGCGTCCAGATCGCGTGCCGCAAACGCCCGATCGACGGCGCCCGGATCGAGCGGCTGGTGTCGGGCATCCAGCGCCAGCTCGAAACCTCAGGCGACAACGAGGTCCAGGCGACGCAGATCGGCGCGATGGTGATGGAGGCGCTCAAGGGCTTCGACAATGTCGCCTATATCCGCTTCGCCAGCGTCTATCGCGACTTTACCGAAGCCCGGGATTTCGAGGAATTCGCCTCGTCGATCACCGAGGCAGCGAAGCAGGGCTGACCGTGACGGATCTGGCCCCTCCCCCCGTCATTGTCCTCGTGCGCCCCCAACTTGGCGAGAATATCGGCAAGGCGGCGCGCGCGATGCTCAATTTCGGGTTGACCGAACTGCGCCTCGTCGCGCCGCGCGATGGCTGGCCGAACCCCGATGCGGGGCCCGCCGCATCGGGCGCGGACATCGTGCTCGCCAATGCCGCGGTATTCGACACGCTGGCCGAGGCGGTGGCCGACTGCACCCACATCTATGCGACGACGGTGCGCAAGCGCGGGGTTTCCAAGCCGGTCCTGACCCCCGAAGCCGCGGCGAAGGCGGTTCACGCGACCGCTGGCCGCTCGGCCTATGTCTTCGGTCCCGAACGGTCGGGGCTCGAAACCGACGATGTCGCGCTCGCGCACAGCATCGTCACCGTGCCGATCAACCCCGAATTCGGATCGCTGAACCTTGCGCAGGCGGTGATCCTGCTCGCCTATGAATGGTCGAAGGGCGTCGCGCTCGCCAGCCCGCCCGAGGTCCCGCTCGACCCACCGGCCGATCATGCCGAGTTCGAAAAGTTGATCGAGCATCTGAACCGCGACCTCGACGCAGCGGGCTATTTCTTTCCGTCCGAACGCACCGAGGCCACGCTACGCACTATCCGCACCGCGATCACCAAGACCGGCTGGTCCTATAATGATATCAGGATGATGCACGGGATCATCGCAAGCCTTGGCCGCGCCAAAAAAATCCTCTAGGCTGCCTTATAATATTAATACAGGAGCCCTTCCCAATGTTTGTTCTGACCCTCGCGCTTGCCATGGCCGGCGCCACTCCCGCCGAATCCGCCACGCCCGATAGCACCAATCCGGCAACCGAATCGGCCAAGCCCGCGAAACCGAAAAAGACATGCAAGCGTATCGTCATGACCGGCAGCAATCTGGGCCGCCGCATTTGCAAGACCGAAGAACAGTGGATTGCCGAACAGTCGGCCAATATCGATAACGTCAACCAGAGCTATAAGCAGAATATCGGAAACGATCCGGCTGCGTCGATGGGTCGCGGGAACTGAACTCTGGCGGCGGCGACGGTCAGTCCGGCTTCGCCGCAGCGTCCCAACGCATCAATTCGTGCGCGATCGACTGTTCGATCAGTTCGTTCCACACGGCGCGGATACGCTGCGGGTCGAGGCCCGCGCTTTCGGCTTCGCGCGCGACATTGTCGAGCACCTGCGCCTTGCGCGGCTCGTCGCGAACGGCGCTGCGCTCGGTCTTGATCCGCGCCGCTGCGTCCATATAGCCGAACCGGCGCACCAGCAGCGCGACAAGCTCGCGGTCGACCTGATCGACGCCGGCGCGCACGTCGGCCATGGTTTCGCATTGGTGGGGAAGTTTGGCAAAGGTCATGCGCGCTGCCTTTAGCGCCTTTTTGCGCGCCGTCCAGCGTCCGGCACGACTTGACTCGGCCGCGCCTACCGTCTAACCGCGCGCCTTCGCAAATTGACCCCGCACCCCGGTGAAGCGGCGGTCGCGCAGGACAGCGTTCCTGTGGTGCGATCCGGGATCCGCCGAAATCCTTCGGCACACAGCAAATTGGAGACGACATATGTCGAAGCGCCAGAGCGCCAAGTACAAACTCGACCGCCGGATGGGCGAAAACATCTGGGGTCGCCCGAAGAGCCCGGTCAACCGCCGCGAATATGGCCCCGGCCAGCACGGTCAGCGCCGCAAGGGCAAGATGTCGGACTTCGGCATCCAGCTCCGCGCCAAGCAGAAGCTCAAGGGCTATTACGGCGACATCACCGAAAAGCAGTTCAAGAAGAACTATATCGAAGCCGCGCGCATGAAGGGCGACACCGGCCAGAATCTGATCGGCCTGCTCGAACGCCGCCTCGATGCGCTCGTCTATCGCGCCAAGTTCGCGCCGACGATCTTCTCGGCGCGCCAGCTCGTCAGCCACGGTCACGTCTATGTGAACGGCGTGAAGTGCAACATCGCGAGCCGCCTCGTAAAGCCGGGCGACGAAGTGACCCTCGGCAAGAAGGCGCAGGAAATGGCGCTGGTCGCCGAAGCGCAGAGCCTGCCCGAGCGCGACCTGCCCGAATATCTGGCGCTCGACGGCACCAAGGCGACCTTCGTCCGCGTGCCGACGCTCGACGAAGTGCCCTATCCGGTGAAGATGGAACCCAATCTGGTCGTCGAATTCTATTCGCGCTGATCCGGTTTCCACCGAAGCGAAATAAGGGGGCGGCCAGGAAACTGGCCGCCCCTTTTTCGCATCAATGCGGAAGAAACGAGGATATTTTGCGCAACATGTCAGTTCTGGCCTCCGACGCTTCGAGCGAGTGAGCAAGGTCGCCATATTCGACCAGTTCAGCACTATTGCCGTTACTCTCAAGGGCTCGCAACATTGTCCGCGATTGCGCAATATCGACATTCTGATCCAGCGCGCCGTGGAACATGAGCACGGGTGCTTTGATCAGACCCGCATTCTGCGCGGGAGATCCTTCGCGGAGATGGGGTCCAGATCCGATAAATTTTGCGTTGATCCGCCCGCCGCCATCACGCGACGACTCATCCTTAAGCTGAGCCAGGTCGGTCACGGGCGCGATCGCAACTATCGCGTGAAACAGATCGGGGGCCAGCACACCCGATTGCAGGGCGGCGTAACCGCCATAAGACCAGCCCAAGATAGACAGCTTCCCGGGGTCCGCTCCCTGCGAAATCAGCCAGCGGCCCGCATCCGTCACGTCTCCGACGGCCGTCCGCCACGATTGGAAGCCATTGTTCTCATACCATTGATCGCCATAGCCAGCGGATCCGCGATAATTGGGCTGGATGACCGCGTAGCCGCTTTGCGCAAAATATTGCGCCAGCCAATCGAACCCCCATTCGTCGCGTGCAGAAGGCCCGCCGTGCGGCATAACGATCGCCGGCAAGCCCTTCATATCGGTACGCGAGGGCGGTAAGGTCAGGTACGCCGGAATCTTGGTCCCGTCGGCAGCGGCATAATCTATCGCCTTTACGCGCGAAAGCTTCAGATCGGAGAGCGGTTCGCGCGACAGCAGCAAAGGGCGCAATTCCTGGGCAGCAGGAGTGAAAAGATAATAAACTCCTGGATCGGTGTCGGCCTCAGCACGGATGATATAGCGGCTTTCATCGGCCGAGGCATCGATCACCACAATTGAGCTCTCGCCAAGCGCCTTGGACAGTGCGGCCGTCATTTTGGCCATGGCCGGATCGGTCATGACCGCAACCCGCCGATCGGTCGCAAAAGACACACCCACGATTCGTCCATTGCGGCCGACACGAATGATGTCGTCGACATCGACTTCGGGATGCGCATAGACGACCGTCGTCTGAGCCGCCCCGTCGAGCGAGATAGCAACGACGGCTTGGCGTCCGTCGATCTTTTGAAAACCGAGCACCCGATTGGCTTCGGCATCGACTGCAACGGGTTCAAACCCCTCATTCGTAACAACGTCGTGCTGGGCGAGATACTTCCAGCCTCCCCCATCTGCAGCCCGGTAAGAATAGCGGACGACAGGCTCGAACTGCCCGATGCTAGTGCTGTATCCCTGCGTCGCCATGATACGGACATTGCCGCGGCCGTCGGACAAATAATATATTGCATCACGATTTGCTGATTCGACCTTGCGAGCCCTCCCACTCACCGTATCGACCCGGTCGACCCCCAGTCCCTCCGCTTTGGATGCGATATGCGTGCCAGTGCTTGCTTCAGGAACGTAGCTGCGCGTCATCAAGAGCGAGCCATTATCCGATGAGGACCAGTCGATAACACTGCCTCCGCGGAAGTCGGCATATAGCGAGCGCGAACTACGTTGCTTGCTGAGTACGCGCAGATTGTCTCCACTCGCATCGACGGCGATGATGTTGGTCGCTGCCAAAATGTTTCCTGCCACGCTGTCGCGGACGAAGGTCTGGCAAGCAAGTCGGCTATTGGTAACCCACCCGCACCAGTTCAGATTGTCGCCGCTCGTCCCGTCACTCGAGAGAATCAGCCGCGGTTGCGCAGCGTCTGCGGTGCCAACGACGTACAAATGCCTCTTTCGATTTGCGCCTTGGTCAATGAAGGCAAGTTGAGACCCATCGGGCGAAAGGCTGACGTCGAGCACGGATTCCAGCGCGCCAAACCGCGTGGCCAGATCAACATCTTCGGCATGGGCTGCGTTGACCGGCAGCATGAACAACTGCATTGTGAGCATGGAAATTCCGCGAACCATCAGCCTTTTCGAAATCACACTAGAACTCCCTTAAATTGGGGGACAAAAGTGCCAGATACGGGGAGCGATTCAAGCATCAATGCTGCAGTACTGGCTGCACTGAAGCCCGCCTCACTCTTCTTGCATCGGGGCGGCCCGGCTGGCAAAAGCCCAGCGTCGAACACGAAAACCCGAGGAAATTCCATGCTTCGCTTCCCCCGAACCACCGCAGCTCTTGCGGTTCTGCTCGGCGTTGCCGGGTGCAATGCCGATGCGCCGACGACCGGCGCCACGGCGGCCGACGCGGTTGCCGTGCTGCCCGATGTCCAGTTCCCCGAGTTGTCGCTCCAGACTTTGCAGGATGTGACCAAGGAATTGTCGTCGGACGCCTATGAGGGCCGCGCACCCGGCACGAAGGGCGAGGAAAAGACGATCGCCTATCTGACGAGCCAGTTCGCGGCGGCAGGGCTAAAGCCCGGCAACAACGGCCAGTGGACACAGGAAGTCCCGCTTGTCGAGATCACAGCGAAGAATGCGACGCCGCTGCGCTTAACCGGCGGCAAGGCGCCGGTCACGCTGCAATATGCGAAGGATTATGTCGCGTTCAGCTATCGCGTGCAGCCGAAGACCGAAATCAAGGACAGCGACGTCGTCTTCGTCGGCTACGGCATCAACGCGCCTGAAAAGGGCTGGAACGATTATGCCGGGCTCGATGTGAAGGGCAAGACGGTGGTCATCCTCGTCAACGACCCCGACTGGCAAACCCCGGAAACCAAAGGCGAATTCAATGGCCGCGCGATGACCTATTACGGCCGCTGGAGCTATAAATATGAAGAAGCGGCGCGCCAGGGCGCCGCCGCCGCGCTGATCGTCCACGACACCGAACCCGCCGCCTATGGCTGGAACGTCGTGGAAAGCAGCAACACCGGCACCCAATATCTCGCCGAAAAGAAGGATGGCGGCGCCGATCAGACTGCGGCGAACGGCTGGATACAGCTCGACAAGGCGAAGGAATTGTTCGCAAGCGCCGGGCAGGATTTCGACAAGCTGCGGGAAGCCGCGGGCAAGAAGGGTTTCAAGGCCGTCCCGCTCAACGGCGTCAAGGCCTCGCTCAGCTTCGACAATCAGATTTCCAAGAAGCTGTCGCATAACATCATCGGCATTCTGCCTGGCAAGAAGCGGCCCGACGAATATGTGCTCTATACCGCGCATTGGGACCATCTTGGCCGCTGCACGCCGGTGAACGGCGACGACATCTGCAACGGCGCCGTCGATAATGCGACCGGCACCGCCGCCTTGGTGACGCTGGCGCAGGCTTATCAGAAGGCGGGCGCGCCCGACCGCAGCATCGTGTTCCTGGCCGTGACAGCCGAGGAATCGGGTCTGCTCGGATCGGAATATTATGCCGCGAACCCGGTGTTTCCGCTCGCGCAAACGGTTGGCGGCGTGAATATGGACGCGCTCAACCCCAATGGGCCCGCGAAGGACATCGTCGTCGTCGGCCGCGGCAAGTCGCAACTCGACGCCTATCTGGAGAAGATCGCCAAGGCGGCGAAGGTGACGATTGTCGATGAACCGACCCCCGAAAAGGGCTTCTACTATCGCTCGGATCACTTCAGCTTCGCTAAGCGCGGCGTGCCCTTCTTCAACTTCGGCGCCGGCGAGGATCTGGTCGCGGGCGGCACGGACGCCGGCAAGAAAGCCGCCGAGGATTATGAGAAGAACCGCTACCACGCGCCCGGCGACGAATATGCGGCGATAAAGAATTGGGACGGCATGCTCGCCGATCTCCGCCTCTATTATGCCGCGGGCCGGATGCTCGCATCGACCGACAGCTGGCCCAACTGGAACGAAGGCGACGAGTTCCGCGCCGCGCGCGACAAATCGCGCGAAGGCAAATAAGCGAGGCGGCGCCCATGACGCTCCATATGCCCGCCGAATGGGCGCGGCACGCCGCAGTGTGGATCGGCTTTCCGCACCTCGATGACGAGTGGGCGGGGCAAATCGATGCGGCGCGTGCCGATGTCGCTGCTTTTGCCAACGTTGTCCACGACGGCGGCCACGGCGAGGAGGTGCGGCTGGTGGTCAATGACGAGCGACAGGCGCAGATTGCTGCGGCTCTCGTCGACCCCGGGGTGCGCATCCTGGTGCAGCCGCTCGGCGACATCTGGCTGCGCGACACGGGACCGATCATTGTGGGAACGGGCCTGAAAAGGCGCGCGCGCAACTTTCGTTTCAACTGGTGGGGCGAGAAATTCGTGATGCCGGGCGATCAGGAAGTCGGCGCGGCGTTGGCGACCGAAAGCGGGCTGCCCGTCGATGAGCAGGATTGGGTGCTCGAAGGCGGCGGGATCGACGTCGACGGCACCGGACTTTGCGTCACGACCGAGGAATGCCTGCTCAACATCAACCGCAACCCGTCTCTGACGCGCGCGGACATTGCCGTAAGGCTGCACCAGTCGCTCGGCATCGACCGCCTGCTGTGGCTCGGCAAGGGGCTGTTCGGCGACCATACCGACGGCCATGTCGACAATCTCGCGCGCTTCGTGGGTGAAGGGCGACTGGCCTTGCCCGTGGCGGCGGGCAGCGACGACCCCAACGCCGATATTTACGAGGATGCGCGCGTGCGCGCCGCGGCGTTCGGCGGCATCGAGATCGTCGACCTCCCCTCGCCCGGTCGGGTCGAGATGGACGGCGAGATCGTCGCGGCGAGCTATATGAACTTCTACATCGGCAACAGTGTCGTGGTTGTCCCGACCTATGGCGTCGCCAACGATGCTGCGGCGGTCGAGGCGCTCGCGGTGCTGTTCCCCGCTCGCCGCGCGGTCGGCGTTCCAGCGCGCGGAATCATAGCCGGCGGCGGCAGCTTCCATTGCTCGAGCCAGCAGGTGCCGGCGTGAGGCGACGCGTGGGCACGGATGGTGGCGCAAGCGTCGGTTTTGGGGTGGGAAACCGACGAAAGCGCGAATAGGTTTTGGCGCGGAGGACGAATGCCGGGACCACATGACAAGATCATTGCCAACGCCGCAAAAGCGGCGCTGAGGCCCTTAGGCTTTCAGCGCAAAGGGCAATCGCGCTTATGGTTCTTCGATCATTCTTGGTGGCTCACTGTTGTCGAATTCCAGCCAAGCTCTTGGAGCAAGGGCAGCTATCTTAACGTCGGAGCACACTGGCTTTGGATGGACGTTGCGCCGATCAGCTTCGACTTCGGCGGACGCTTGGAAGGCTTCGAGGAATACTTATCGGACGAACAATTTGCGGTGGCAGTCGCGCGCCTCGCCGACAGAGCGGCCGATGAAGCACGGCGACTTGCGGCAATGTTTAGTTCCCTACCCGATACCGCCGAGATTCTCCTGGAACAGGCACGGACCGGAGCGCGACAGGCACCGGGCCACCCAAGTTGGATGCTCTACAACGCCGGGGTCGCAGCAGGGCTAGTCGGGCGTAACGATGAAGCAGCCGAAATGTTCGGGCGTGTGTTGAATGGCTCCGGGGATCAAACATCGGTGCTTCATCTAAAGGCCGAGCGCATGTCCACCCTCGCATCGGACGCGGCAACGTTAAGGCAGGAAGCGGCTTCGACGATCGTGCAACAAAGAGAAACTTTACGGCTGTCGCCGTGGGACGCGTCACAGCTTTGATGGCCCAATGACCGCAATCGGTCGCTTGCCGACGCTCCCCTTAGGCTAACAACACCAAGCGCTCATCCGCTTTTGCGGTGGCAAGATGCGCCGGCTTGCTTATATCCGCTCCATGACCCGTACCATCACCGTCGCCGCGCTCCAGCTCCCGCTTCCCGGACCCGTGCAACCCAATATCGACGCGGTCACGGCGCTCGCCGAGGAGGCTGCGGCCAAGGGCGCGCAGGTCATCCTGCCGCCCGAGCTGTTTGAAGGCCCCTATTTCTGCCAGGTCGAGGAAGAGGCTCTGTTCGCTAGCGCCCACCCGACCGCCGACCATCCCAGCGTCAAGGCGATGCAGGCGCTCGCCGCGAAGCTGAAGGTCGCGATCCCGACCAGCTTCTTCGAGAAGGACGGGCCGCATTATTACAACACGCTCGCGATGATCGGCCCCGATGGCGCGATCATGGGCACCTATCGCAAAAGCCACATCCCCGACGGGCCGGGCTATGAAGAGAAATATTATTTCCGCCCAGGCAACACGGGGTTCAAGGTCTGGGACGTCTTTGGCACCCGCATCGGCGTCGGGGTGTGCTGGGATCAATGGTATCCCGAATGCGCGCGTGCGATGGCGCTGATGGGCGCCGAACTGCTTTTCTACCCGACCGCGATCGGCAGCGAGCCCTATGACGCCGACCTCGACACCCGCCACATGTGGCGCCGCGCGATGCAGGGTCATGCGGTGTCAAACTGCATGCCGGTGATCGCCGCCAACCGCATCGGCGCGGAGGGTGACGCGAATTTCTATGGCCACAGCTTCATCACCGACGAATGGGGCGATCTGACGCAGGCGTTCGGCGCCGCCGAAACGGGGGTGCTGGTCGAAACGATCGATCTCGACCGCGCCGCGCAGCATCGTGCGGGCATGGGCTTTTTCCGCGACCGCCGGCCCCAGCTTTACGGACGGCTGGCCGAGGACATCTGACCGCGCGGATTGGGGGGATAACGCATGGACGTGCCGAACGACATCTTCACCGAGCCCGACAATGTCGATCCCGACACGCTCGCCAATCTCGGCCCACTGCGCCATTTCGCCGGCATCTGGGAAGGAAAGCGCGGCGTCGATGTCAATCCGAAGGCCGATGGCCCCGAAACCCGCAACTATTACGAGCGGGTCGAAATGCAGCCGATCGACCCGCAGGCGAACGGGCCGCAGCTATTCTATGGCCTGCGCTACCATCTGCACATCAACACGCCCGAAGAGGATATCACCTTTCATGACCAGGTCGGCTACTGGCTCTACGAACCGGCGACCGGGCTGATCCTGCAGACGCTGGCGATTCCGCGCGGCCAGATCGCGATTGCGGCGGGACACGCGGCGCCCGATGCGCGCAAGCTGTCGGTCCGCGCCGAGCGCGGCCAGACCGAATATGGCATCTGCTCGACCGCGTTTCTGGAAGCAGCGTTCCGTACCGACAGCTATCAGCTCGACGTCGAATTCCATGCCGACGGATCGTGGAGCTATGTCTCCGACACGATGCTGATGGTGCATGGGCGCGACGAGCCTTTCCGGCACCGCGACCATAACCGGTTGGTCAAGGTCGCCGAGGCCGATCTCAACCCATGGGCGAAGATCGTCCGCGACGGCACGGCAAAGGCGATCGCCTGAACGGTTCAGCCCTCGAAGCGGCGAATGCTTTCCAGATCAACGCGGTTCAGCGGTTCGGTAAACCACAGTCCCCCGCGGCCGCCGCGCGCCCATCGCACGATCGCCTTGCGCTCCAGCCCGTCGGCCAGCGTCAGGTGCAGATGGCGCCCGACCTCAAGATGTCCGCCATGGACGAAGCCCGCGCCGCTTTGCGACATGTCGACAAGCTCGATGATGCTTTCGACCCCGTCGACCTGCGCCTTGGCGCGCGAGTGGAGCGGGATGCGGGGCGCGCGATAGCCATAAGCGCGCTGTTCGGCAGCAAGCTGTTTGAGCACGCCGGCGCCGTCGATCTCTTCGTGAAAGGCCACGCCGCAGCGGCCACCGTCGGCCCATACGATCTTGCCCTTCAGCACGACGCTGTCGGACAGATAGATGTCCAGATTTTCGTCGACATGGACAGGAACGTCGGCCGCAAGCTGCATGCCGCGGTCGGAAATATTGCGCACGCGCCATAGACCGACATCATTGTCGCGCACGACTTTTGCGATCCGCCAGACCGTCCGGTAACGGTCCCCCCCACGACGATCGCCATCGGTCGCGGCTCTGGGTTCGTGCGCCGTGCCCGAAAAGCGGGGTTCGATCATTCCATCCTCCTGATCCACAATGCCATCCCGATGGAAGGAAATGGCATCGAACTAACGGAGAATATTCACGCCTGGTCGGGCAAGAATATTCGAATTCTGCAAAATATTCAAACATGTCTTGAGTAAGGTTAACCTGCTTTCAACAAGTTGACCGAACCACCCGATAAGCATGCATCCCGATTATGAATAATTTGCACATTTTCCCCATTTTAACGGTGCCAGAATTGCAACATTAAATGGCTAAGCATCGTTATTTTGCGGGCCTCGAAAGCGGGAGGATCGCATCGCCAATGCGGGGTCAGATCGCGGGCAGCGTCTGCCGTGCAAATCCCCATCCCTTCAGCGTGGGGCTCGCGGCGCGATCGAGCAAGGCGCGGGCGTCTGCGATCGTCCAGTGGCGCGCGCTGTTGATGGCGGCCAGCCCGTCCCAATCGATGGGAACTGCCACCGGCGCCCCCACCCGCGCGCGCGCCGAATAGGGCATGATCGCGGTGCTGCCGCGCTGATTGCGCAGCCAGTCGATGAAGATCTTTCCCTTGCGCTTTGCCTTGCTCATCGTCGCGACGAAGCGCTCGGGTTCGGCAAGGCTCATCGCCTCGGCAAAGCGTTTCGCGAAATCCTTGTGCGCGTCCCAACTGTGCCCCGGATCGAACGGCACGACGACATGGACGCCCTTGCCGCCCGAGAGCATCGCGAAGCTGACGAGGCCGATGTCGGCGAGTTGGCGCTTCAAGTCCGCCGCGGCTTTCTTGACGTCGGCGAAATCGAGGCCTTCGTCGGGGTCGAGGTCGAAGACCATGCGGTCGGGCCGTTCGACGGCGTCCACGTGGCTGCCCCAGCCGTGGAATTCGATCGTCCCCATCTGGACGCAGGCGAGGATGCCGTCCGCATCCTCGATATAGAGATAATCCTCGACGGCGCCGTCCTTCTCTTCGATCGGGACGTGGTGGACGTGCGGGCCGAAGCTGCCCGAGTCATGCTTCTGGAAAAAACATTGCTTCGCGCGCCCCTGCGGACAGCGGACGAGGCTGACCGGGCGGCGCGCGAGGTGGGGGAGCATGACCGGCGCCATCGCGGCATAATAGTCGGCGAGGTCGCCCTTCGTCGCCTTTGCCTCGGGGAAGATGACGCGGTCGCGGCTGCTGATCTTCACGTCGCTGACCGGGCCGGGAGCCTTGGCCTTGGTTTCGGGTTTCACGTTCTTCGCCTCCTTGTCGGCGCGCAGCCCGACGAAGCTCGCGTGGCGGACCGAGCCGCCGGCGGTATATTCGGCGAAGGCGATCTCGGCGACAAGGTCGGGCCTTACCCAATGGACCTTGCGCGCCGCCGCCTTGTCGACCTCGGCCGGCGCAGTCTTGCGCGCGCGGACCGCGAATTTCGCTGCGAGCATCGCCATCGTATCGGCATCGAAACCGGTGCCGACATTGCCCTTATAGATGAGTTCGCCCTTTTCGCGCTGCGCGAGGAGTAGCGAAGCGAAGGGACGTGCCTTCGCCGAACTCTCCTTCCAGCCGACGATGATGAATTCCTGGCGACGGGTGCATTTGACCTTCACCCAGTTTTTCGACCGGCGGCCGGCATAGGGTGCATCGGCGCGCTTGGCGATGATGCCCTCCTGCCCTGCGCTGCACATCGCCTCATAGAGCTTTTCGCCCGCGCCGATGACGTGATCGGCGACCGCAATCGGCGGCGCTGCATCGCAGAGCAGCGCCTCGAGGCGTTCCTTGCGTTCGAGATTGCCGAGCGCGGTGAGCGACTTGCCGTTCTCTTCAAGCAGGTCGAAGGCGAAGAAATGCAGGTCGGTCGCCTCGCCCTGCGCGCCATGGCCGCGTTTCAGGACCGCCTGGAGCGAGGAGAAGTCGGGATTGCCGCCCTCGCCATAGGCGACGATCTCACCGTCGATCAGGCACGGCGGCAGGTCGAGCGCGGCGATGTGGCGCGCGAGTGGCGCAAACTTGTCGGTCCAGTCGAGCCCGCTGCGCGTATAGACGACGACCTGATTCCCCGCCGCGGCGACGAGCGCGCGATAGCCGTCGAACTTGATCTCGTGGAACCAGTTGTTGCCCGCCGGCACGCTGTCGACGAGCGTCGCCAGCTGCAGCTTCCGGAATTTGGGCGGCTTGGCGCCGGCTTTTGAGCCTTTGGCGACCTTGCGGTTATGTGCGGCGGCGGCGGCCATCTTCTTCGCGAAGGCTTCGCCCTTCGCGCCCATCAGCGATTGCTCGCCGTCCTCGTCGCCCGCGATCTCGGCCATCGGGCGGCCGGTGAGGACGCTGGTGAGGTATCGGCCGGTCAAGTCGTCGCTGCCGCCCGCATAGGCGTCGTCGATCTTGCGGAGCAGCCAGTTTTCGCGCTTTTCGCCGGCGCGCGGTTTGATGCGGACGAGCAGCCATTCGCCCTTCATCCGCTCGCCGTCGAGGGTGAAGTGAAGATGGCCCTTTTCCAGATCCTTCGCGCTCTTCCCCGCGACCGGCGCCCAGGTGCCGCGATCCCACAGCATCACCGAACCGCCGCCATATTCGCCCTTGGGGATCACACCCTCGAAATCGGCATAGGCCATCGGATGATCTTCGGTGCGCACCGCGAGCCGCTTGTCGTCGGGGTTCGCGCTCGGCCCCTTGGTGACCGCCCAGCTTTTCAGCACGCCATCGACTTCGAGCCGGAAGTCGTAATGGAGGCGCGTCGCGTCGTGTTTCTGGACGATGAAGCGATTGCCGCCCCCCTTCGCAACCTTGCCCGCGGGTTCGGACGTCCGCGTGAAATCGCGCTTCTTGTTATATTGGGCGAGAGGGTCGGCACGGGTCATCGCGTTCCACCTTGCCTGCGCCCCTGCGAAGGCAGGGGCCCATCACCGATGCAGGCGACGCGAGCCGAACCGTAGGAAAATGGCGCGAAGCCAGATGATGGACCCCTGCCTTCGCAGGGGTACACAATAGCCGAGGGCAATCCGGCGCTCACGAGACTATGCCCGCTTTTTCGCCGGCGCCTTTTTGGCGGGCGCCTTCTTCTTCGTCGCAGCGGCGGCCGTTTTCTTGCCGTCGACCGACGCCTTGAGCGCTGCCATCAGATCAATGACATTCGATCCTTCGCGCACATCGGCGGGTTCCCCGACATCCTCGAGCACGCGCTTGCCCTTGGCTTTCGCTTTCTTGGAAATGACGCGCTTCAGCGCATCGACGTAGTGATTGTGATAGTCGGCGGCGTCGAACTTGCCGCTCTTCTTGTCGATCAGCGTTTCGGCGAGATCGAGCAGGTCGGCGTCGGGCTTGCTCGCGGGCACGTCGCGGAAATAGCTGGCGGCCTTGTTCACTTCCTCGGCATAGCGCAGCACTTCGAGCACCAGCCCCTTGCCGCAGGGACGCAGCCCGACGAGCTGTTCCTGACCGCGCAGCGCGAGCTGTCCCAGCCCCACCTTCTTCGTTCGCCGCAGCGCTTCGCGCAGGACGATATAGGCTTCCTCGGCCAGATCGTCGGCGGGGACGACATAATAGGGCTTTTCATAATAGAGGATGTCGATGTCGCTCGCATCGACGAATTGGACCAGCTCGAGCGTCCGCTTGCTCTCCAGCTTGACCGCCTCGATCTCTTCTTCGTCGAGCAGGACATACTGGCCCTTCGACACCTCATAGCCCTTGACGATGTCGTCGGTATCGATGGCGCCGATGCCGGGCACGACCTTTTCATATTTGACCGGCTTGCCGCTCGGTTCGTGGATCTGGCGGAAGCTGACGCTCGCCCCCGATTTGGTCGCCGGATAGATTTCGACCGGGATCGACACCAGTGCGAGGCGGATCTGACCCTTCCAATAGGCGCGTTGCACCATCTGCAAACCTCCATAGCGGAATGCGAGTGCAATGCGCGGCCTGCCATGCGGGTTCCGCCGGAGCCGTTACACGTCTGAAGGTCGATGATCGGTTATGGTGCCCCTGGCCGGACTCGAACCAGCACTCCTTGCGGAACTCGATTTTGAGTCGAGCGCGTCTACCAATTTCACCACAGGGGCCTGCCACGGGCGCATCGCCCGAAAGCGCGGCGCTCCCCCTAGGGCGAAGCGCCGCCGCTTGCCAAGCTATTTCTTCAATTCCTTCGCCAGCGTCTTGGCGGTCGCCTTGCCATAGGGCGGCTTGAAGCCGGCGAGCCCGGCGACGTCGAGCTTGGGCTGGCGATAAACGGCGCGCGCGTGGCTGAAGGTGCGGAAGCCGTCCAGCCCATGATAATTGCCCATTCCCGACGGCCCGACCCCACCGAAGGGCAGGTCTTCCATCGCATTATGAAACAGCACGTCGTTGACCGTGACGCCGCCCGAAATCGTCCGCGTCAGCACGCGGTCCTCCTCGCTCTTGTCCTGCCCGAAATAATAAAGGCCGAGCGGACGATCATGCGCATTCACATAATCGATCGCCTCGTCGATCGTCTTGTAGGTCTTGACCGGCAGGATCGGGCCGAAGATTTCCTCCTGCATCACCTTCATATCGTCGGTCGCGCCGCGCACGATATGAAGCGGCATCTTGTGGCCGTTGGCGCTCGCGAAATCCTCGTTCGCGGGATTGACCTCGATCACCTCGGCCCCCTTTTCGCGCGCATCGGCCAGATAGCCCTGCAGGCGGTCGAAATTGCGGCCGTTGACGACCGACGTATAGTCGTCATTCTTGAGCAGCGTCGGATAGAGCGACGCGACGCCCTTGCTCACGCTGTCGATCACCTCGCCCTCCTGATCCTCGGCGACGAGCAGATAGTCGGGCGCCAGGCAGATCTGCCCCGCGTTCATCATCTTGCCGAGCGCGACGCGCTGCCCAACAAGGTCCTTGTTCGCGCTGCGCCCGATGAACGTCGGCGACTTGCCACCCAGCTCGAGCGTCACGGGAACCAGATTATCCGCCGCGGCGCGCATGATATGCTTGCCGACGCTGGTCGCCCCGGTGAAGATCAGATGGTCGAAAGCCAGCTTCGAGAAAGCGACGCCGACATCAGCCCCGCCCGTGAACACGGCCATTTCGCTCTCGTCAAAATAGTCGGGGACGAGGCGCGCCATCAGGTCGGAGACATTCTCGGTAAACTCGCTCGGCTTGATCATCGCGCGGTTGCCCGCCGCCAATATCCCCGCCATCGGCACGAAGACCATGCCGACCGGGAAATTCCACGGCGCCACGACGCCGACGACACCCTTCGGCTGATAGACGACTTCGGCTTTCGCGCCCAGCAGGCCGAGCGGAAAGGTGGGCTTGCGCTTTTCGCCGCGCGACCAGGCCGCCATATGCTTCTTGGCATGTTTGAGGGCGCTGACCGACGGCATGATGTCGGTCATCAACGTCTGTTCGCGGCTGCGATGGCCGAAATCCTCGCTCACCGCCTTGGCGAAATCCTCGGCATGATCGACCAGCAGCGCGATCGCGCGGTCGATGCGGTCGGTGCGGACCGACAGGCTTTCGGGCATCGCGGCGGTAAAGCTGGCGCGCTGCGTTTCGAGCACGCGCTGCATCCGCGCGGTTTCGCTGGCGATATCTTCCTTGATGGCGGTGGCCATGACCCGTCTCCCCATATGATTGCGCCTGTTTGACCACGCTCTGCAGCGGGTTTCAAGTTGAAACGCGCATCGTTTAGGGCGATCCCCCTACCCCACCCCCTTTCGCAAGTGCAGCAAAGGCGCTAATCGGGCCACCGATGACCTTTCCCCTACGGAGTCTTTTGCCATGACCGCCACCGATCCCGTCGTTTTCCTCTCTTATGCCCGCACCCCGATGGGCGGTATGCAGGGCGTGTTGTCGGACGCGAGCGCGACCGATCTCGGCGCGACCGCGGTGAAGGCGGCGGTCGAGCGCGCGGGCGTTGCCGGCGACGATGTCGAACGCATCTATATGGGCTGCGTGCTGCCCGCCGGGCTCGGCCAGGCGCCGGCACGTCAGGCGGCGATCAAGGCGGGCCTGCCCAAGTCGGTGCAGGCGACGACCGTGAACAAGGTTTGCGGTTCGGGCATGCAGACCGTGATCATGGGCGCCGAAGCCCTTGCCGCAGGCAGCATCGACCTCGTCGTTGCAGGCGGCATGGAGTCGATGACCAACGCCCCCTATCTGCTCAAGAAGCATCGTTCGGGCGCGCGCATCGGCCATGACACCGCCTATGACCATATGTTCCTCGACGGGCTGGAGGACGCGTATGACGCCGGCCGCGCCATGGGCACTTTCGCGCAGGACACCGCCGACGCCTATCAGCTCAGCCGCCAGGCGCAGGACGATTATTCGATCGAATCGCTGAAGCGCGCCCAGGCGGCGATCGCCGACGGCGCCTTCGCCGCCGAAATCACGCCCGTCACGCTGACCACCCGCAAGGGCGAGGTTGTCGTCGACACCGACGAACAGCCCGGCAAGGGCAACCCCGACAAGATCCCGACGCTGCGTCCTGCCTTCGCCAAGGACGGCACGATCACCGCAGCGACCAGCTCGTCGATCTCCGACGGCGCCGCCGCGGTCGTGCTGACGCGCCAGTCGGTCGCCGAAGCGAAGGGCAAGAAGCCGGTCGCCAAGCTCGTCGCGCATGCCGCGCACGCGCAGGAACCCAAGGATTTCACGGTCGCTCCCGTCGGCGCGATCAACAAGGTGCTGGCGAAGGCCGGCTGGTCGATCGGCGACGTCGACCTGTTCGAAGTCAACGAAGCCTTCGCCTGCGTCGCGATGTTCGCGATGCACGACCTTGGCATTTCGCACGACAAGATCAACGTCCACGGCGGCGCGACCGCGCTCGGCCATCCGATCGGCGCCAGCGGCACGCGCATCATCACCACGCTGATCGCCGCGCTTCAGCGCCACGGCAAGAAGCGCGGTATCGCCAGCCTGTGCATCGGCGGCGGCGAAGCCACCGCGGTCGCGGTCGAGCTGGTTTAAGCCAGCTCCATGCTGTCATTGCGAACCCGGCGAAAGCCGGGTGAAGCAATCCCGAGCGGTTTATGCCGACTCTGGATTGCCGCGCGGCTCCGCCGCTCGCAATGACGACGCATGGCGACGATCGCGCCGCAGCCATTTTCAACCCGCGCGACACTTTGCGACACTAATGTCCTCAAAATAAACGCGGCATTCCGGCTCCGTTCAAATCGACTCGCCTAATCCTTTTCCTGTCATCGGGCAGATCCCCTCCCCCTGACGGCAAGACAAGGAATGGCATTATGAAGAGCAAAATTCTCACCGCCGGCCTGATCGCCGCGATGATGGTCCCCGCCGTGGCGCAGGCCCAGACGCGCGAGCTCGCCCGCGATCGGCAGGATATTCGCCAGGAACAGCGCGACCTCAACCAGGCGAAGCGCTATGGCGATCGCCATGATGTGCGCGATGCTCACCGCGACGTGCGCGAAGCGAAGCGCGAATATCGCGAGGACAAGCGCGACTGGCGCCGCGACAATCGCTACCAGAACTGGCGTGCGCCGTTCAGCTATCACCGCTTCGCGGTCGGCAATTCGCTGCGTTCGACCTATTACGCCCCAACCTATCGCCTGAACTATGATGCGCGCTGGGGCGTGCCGAAGGCGGGCCGCAACCTGGCCTATGTCCGCCACTATAACGACCTGCTGCTGGTCAATGTGCGCACGGGCAAGGTCGTTCGCGTCTATTACAACCACTTCCGCTGGCGCTAAACGCCAACGGCGATGAGAAGGGGCCGGCAGGCGACTGCCGGCCCCTTTGTCATGCGTTGCGGGGTCATGGGTTGCGGGTGATCAATCGCCCCAGATGTGGTCGGTTTCGATCCAGCCCTTGCGGCCCTTCACGTTGAACAGGCACCAGCCGTCCTTGCAGTCGGTGATGCGGCCCACCACACCGGCCTCGGCGCGAAAGGCGATCGCCGCGGCGGCGTCGGGCTTTTCGCGCATCGGACGGATGCCACCCGTGACGATCGCGGTGCGCGTGCGGCTGAGCAGCCGCGCCGCCATCCACCCCTGCGTCCCGTCGGGATCTTCGATCTTGCGCCAGATATCGTGGCGCGCGACCACTTTGACGGGCAGATCCTTGCGCCGATATTCCCACACCACGGGCACATCGGGCGACGGCCCCTTGCGCATCCGTGCCTCGTCGACGCTGATCGATGCCCAATAGGGCAGTTCGGGATCGCTTTGCGCCGCGGCGGGTCCGGTCGCCACGGCCAGCGTCAGGAGGGCGAATATCGTGCGGCTGGTCATCCGCCTGCCTTGTCAAAATCGGGGGCGCTTTTCAACCGTTCGCCGCAGCCTCGGCCCCGTTCGTCCACAGCGGCTTTCGCGTCGGCGCACGCTTGGCCCTCTTGACCCCCACGCGCCGCCGCGCTCTATCGACGCCATGCCCGATTCATCCCGCCCCAAACGCCCGCGCGTCATCGTCACCCGCCAGTTGATGCCGGCGGTCGAGGCGCGCATGGCCGAATTGTTCGACGTCGCCCTGTCGGCACACGATCACGCCTTTACCAAGGACGAACTCAAGGCCGCGGTCGCCGACTGCGACGTGCTGGTGCCGACCGTGACCGACGAGATCGATGCCGAGATCATCGGCGCGGCGGGCGACCGGCTCAAGCTGATCGCCAATTTCGGGGCCGGCGTCGACCATATCGACCTCGCTGCGGCGCGCGCGAAGGGCATCATGGTCGCCAACACCCCCGGCGTCTTTACCGAGGACACCGCCGACATGACCATGGCGCTGATCCTGTCGGTCCCGCGCCGGCTGGCCGAGGGCGAAAAGCTGATGCGCTCGGGCAAATGGCAGGGCTGGGCGCCGAGCGCGATGCTGGGCCACCGCGTCGGCGGCAAATTGCTCGGCATCGTCGGCATGGGACGCATCGGCCTCGCCGTCGCGCGGCGCGCTCGCGCCTTCGGCCTGTCGATCCACTATCACAACCGCCGCCGCCTGCCCGAAACGATCGAAGAGGAACTGGGCGCAAGCTATCATGCGAGCGTCGACACGTTGCTGCGGATCAGCGACGTGGTCACGATCCACTGCCCGCACACCGCCGAAACCCATGAGATGGTCAGCGCGGCGCGTATCGGTGCGATGAAGCCGACCGCCTATCTGATCAACACCGCGCGCGGCGAGATCGTCGACGAAAAGGCGCTGATCGCGGCACTCAAGACCGGTCGCATCGCGGGCGCGGGACTCGACGTCTATACGCACGAGCCCGCGGTCGATCCGGACCTGCTCGCGCTCGACAATGTCGTGCTGCTGCCCCACCTCGGCTCGGCGACAATCGAGGGCCGCGAGGCGTCGGGCGAAAAGGTCATCGCCAATATCCGTGCCTGGTGCGACGGGCACCGGCCGCCCGATCAGGTGCTGGAGGGGTGGGCTTAGCCCAAAAAGAAGAATAGTGCGGACATGACCGCCCACCAGAGGGCCATCGAAAGCGGAATCGCCCAAAGCGCCTCTTTGGCTTTCCGGGAATAACCGCGATGATGGAGTACGTATGCAGCGACGAGCGGCCAGAACAGGAAGATGCCGAAAAATACAAAGGCAACCCGGCCGCCATTGCTTAGCAGAACATCGTGCCTGTTCGCCTGAAACTGACGATCAGCTTCTACCTGCGCCGTGATGCGTGCCATGACGGTTTCGTCGGGCGCGCGCCTCGCGAGTTCCGCCACCGCCGCATCGACCGCCAATTGATGATAGCCATCCGCCTCGCCCGACGAAGCGATCTCGACGAGATCTTCGTCGGGCAGGCGAGCCATGCGGCCGGCCCAATCGATGTCCCCATTTACCCTCCTCTTCGGGTCAATCCCCCGTCAGAATCCGGTCGACCAGTTCCTTCACCGTCGGGGTGAAGTTGTTGGAATAAAAGGGATCGGTCTTGAAGTTGAACGCGGCATGGCCCGCGAACATCAGATTCTGGTCGACGTCGCCGCCGTGCGCGATGTCCTGCAGCGTTTTCTGGATGCAGAAGCTGCGCGGATCGGCGAGGTAGCCGGTCGAATAATCGTCATGGTCCTTCCACGCCGAAAAGCCGCAATGTGACAGGCAGCCCATGCAATCGGCCTGATCCTTGCGGATCACGGCCTTGTCCTCTTCGGTGACGAAGACGACCGTATTGTCGGGCGTCTTGAGCGCGGTGGTATAGCCTTCGGCCACCCAGTCGCGCGCGCGGTCGCGGTCGTGCGGGGTCACCCAGAAATTGCGGCCCTTCACGCCGACGTCGAGCTGCGCGACATGGTCACCCGCTTCCTGCTTCGAATAGGGAATCTGCCGCTCCGACCGCGCTTCAAGATCGCGCAGGAAAGGATTGCGCACCGCGCTCGAATAAAAGCCGGTGGGCGAGAAGCGGTGGAGCAGCACATCGCCCTCGTCGAGCGTGCGCAGCCGGTCCTTCCATTCCTGCGGGATCGGGCTTTCCTGCGTCAGCAGCGGCCGCGTGCCATATTGAAAGGCGATCGAGCCCAATTCGGGATTGTCGATCCAGTCGTTCCAGTCGCGCAGATACCAGACGCCGCCCGCCATCACGATCGGCACCTCGTCCGAAATCCCCTCGGCGCGCATCGTGTCGCGTAGCGCCTTGACGCGCGGATAGGGATCTTCGGGCTTGAGCGGGTCTTCGGCGTTCGACAGACCGTTGTGCCCGCCGGCGAGCCACGGATCTTCATAGACGACCGCCGCCATCAGATGCGCGACCTTGTGATAGGCGCGCTTCCAGAGCGCGCGAAACGCGCGCGCCGACGAAATGATCGGCAGATAATGAACGTTGTGCCGCGCCGCGATTTCGCTGAGCTTGTACGGCATGCCCGCGCCGCAGGTGACGCCGGTGATCAGCCCCTTGGTGCGTTCGAGCACGCCTTCCAATACCTGCTGCGCTCCGCCCATTTCCCACAGGACGTTGATGTTGATCGCGCCCTTGCCGCTGGCGAGGTCATAGGCGCGCTTCACCTGTTCGACCGCGCCGTCGATGGCGTAGCGGACCAGTTCTTCGTGCCGTTCGCGGCGCGTCGCGGCGCGATAGACCTGCGGTACGATCTTGCCTTCGGCGTCGTAGCTGTCGGCGTTGACCGCCGAAACGGTGCCGATCCCGCCGGCCGCGGCCCAGGCGCCGCTCGACATATGGTTGGTCGCCGACACGCCCTTCCCGCCCTCGACCAGCGGCCAGACTTCGCGTCCGCCGTAAAGGATGGGCTTCAAACCTTTGAACACTATAAACCTCTTTCTCTCCGCCGGCTGCGCAGCCGCGCGCCAGCCCCCATTTGCCGTTTCCGTAAGCGGAACCTGGCCGCCTTTGTCAATCGAAGGCGGGGTCGAAACCCAGGAAACGCCCCGTAAAGACGTCATAACCTTCCATCGCACGAGCATAGAGGCTTTGATAGCCCGCGACCATCCCGGATTCGGTGAAGCGCTCGGCGGCAACGCGCCGATTCTCCGCACCGACCGCTGCGCGCAACGCCGCATCGCCCGTGAGGCGCCCCAGAGCGGCGCGAAAACCCGCCTCATCCGCCGTGATGAACGGGCGGTTCGCTTCGCCCACCATCGCCGTCACATCGCCGACCGCCGGGCTGACGACGGGCAGGCCCGCCGCCATCGCCTCGATCACCGCAATCGGTGCCTGTTCGCTACGCGACGAGAGCCCGAGCAGGTCGAAATGACCGATCCAGCGCGCCGGTTCGGGCATGAACCCCGCAAGCACCAGCCGGTCGGTCATGCCGCACGCCGCCGCCTCGGCGGCGATCGCCGCGCGTTCTGGCCCCTCTCCCACGATTACCAGCCGCACATGCGGCGGCAGCGCCGCAACCGCACGCACGAGGCGCGGCAGATCCTTGACCTTGCGCAGCCCCGCCACCGTCCCGATCACCACCTCGCCCGGCCGGCGGACGAAGCCCGGGATCGGCACCGATGGCGCAGCGGCATAGGCGGCGACGTCGATCCCGTTGCGGATCAGATGGATGCGATCGGGCGGCAGTTTCCACTCGTCCGCCGCGATCCCGGCGAGCAGTGTCGAGGGAACGACGACGCCGGCGGCGGTACGCAGCGCATAGCGGCGATAGAGGTTGCGCTTCCAGTTGCGCCGGACGCTTTCGTCCTCGTTGAAACCATCCTCGTGATGAATCAGGCATGGCGGCATCTGATACCACCAGCGATGCCAGTAGAGCCGGTGCGCCATCACCCCGTCCATCGCGCCCCAATTATAGCTGAGCGCCAGGTCGAAGCGGTAGATATAGGTCGCAAGATCGCGGAAACGCGCCAGCGACGGCCGCCCCGCCAGCGGCGGCGCATCGGTCGGAAAGCTGACGTCGATCCCCGGATCGATCGCATCGCGCGCGCCGAGCGCATCGGGGACCGCCGACAGGATCGTGTGCTGCGCCCGGTCGCCCATCAGGTTCATCAGGCGAACCGACCGCGCCTCCTTGCCGCCGAGCGAAAAGCTCGAATGAAGGTGAAGGATGCGGACGGGATGCTCCCGCTCCTCGATCGCGCCGACTTCGGTCACCCGGCGGGAAGCGCCGCGATCCAGGCGTCGATCGCCGCGCGCGCCGCGGGCTCGTCCATCGTCGGCGCATGACCGACGCCGGGAACCTCGACCAGCGTCGCATGGGGCAGCGTGGCCTGCATTTTTGCGGCAGCCGTCCCAGCGAGAATGTCCGACAGCGCGCCGCGCAGGATCAGCACCGGTGCAGCGCCAAGCGCGCGATAGGCGGGCCACAGGTCGATACCCTCCTGATCGCCGGCAAGGCGCAGCGGCGCCGCAATCTGCTTGTCGTAATCGGTGACGATGCGTCCTTCGGGAGTCAGCCGGTGGGTCCGCTTGGTGATGCGCAGCCAGTCGTGAATGTCATAGTCCGGATAAACCGCGGCGTTGAGCTCGGCATAGGCGCGCGCCGCGTGCATCCACGTCGGCTGGCTGCCGCCGGCTCCGATATAGTCGCGGATGCGATCGAGCCCCGCCGCCTCGAGTTCGGGGCCGACATCGTTCAGCACGGCGCCGACAAGCCGCCCCGGCAGGCTGGCGGCAAGGAACATCGACACCAGCCCGCCGAGCGACGTGCCGACCGTCGCGAAACGCGCGATCGCCAGCTCGTCGAGCAGCGCGACGACATCCTGGACATATGTCAGCGGGACATAGGTCATCGGATCCTTGGCATAGGCGCTCTCGCCCCGCCCGCGGAACTCGATCACGATCACGCGCCGCTGCGCCGCCATATGCGGTGCCAGCGCCTCGAAATCGCGGGCGTTGCGCGCCAAGCCGGGCATGCACAGGATCGGCGGCGCCTGCGCCGCGGTCGGGGGTCCGTCATAGATGCGCGCGTGCAGGCGAACGCCATCGGCCGACCACCAATAATGATCGCTCCATTCGCGCTGTGCATCCTGTCGCGCCAAAATTGACCGTCCCCTTATGCCGATACTATCCGCCTCTATCGCGAACCGCGCGCGCCGGTGCAAGCCACCCTGTCGCGCCCATGACAATCGGCCCGATTTCCCTGTTGCCGGGCCTATCGCGGTTGCCGCCGTACGCTTTCGCAGATAAGAAGGCGACAATGCTTTTGCCGCCCCCCAATGATCGAGCGCACTGGCGCCTTTGCGCGCCCAAATCGACGGGGGAACGGGGATGAGCGAAGACCTTCTGTCCTTCGAGCCGGCAACCGGCGCCGAATTGTGGCGCGGCCGTATCAGTGACATCGACGCCGAAGTTGCAACCGCGCGCGCCGCCTGGCCCGCCTGGGCCGCGAAGCCCGTCACCTTCCGCACCGAAACGCTGCGCCGCTTTGCCGACCGGGTGAAGGCCGATGGCGAACAGCTCGCCGATCTGATTGCGCGCGAGACCGGCAAACCTTTGTGGGAAGCGCGGACCGAGGTCGAATCGGTCGCGAACAAGGTCGATATCTCGATCAAGGCCTATGCCGAACGCACCCCCAACCGCCGGATCGAAGGCGCGATGGGGCTGCGCAACGCGGTGCGCCACAAGCCGCACGGCGCGCTTGCCGTCCTCGGCCCCTATAATTTTCCCGCGCATCTGCCGAACGGCCACATCGTGCCGGCGCTGATCGCCGGCAATTCGGTGCTGTTCAAACCGTCGGAAAAAACCCCTGCGGTCGGCGCGCGGCTTGTCGAACTGCTCCACGGCGCCGGCGTTCCCGAAGAAGTCCTGCGGCTCGTCATCGGCGGACCCGACGCGGGCAAGGCGCTGGCCGCGCATCCCGGCATCGATGGATTGCTGTTCACCGGGTCGGCGCGCACCGGGGTCGCGATCAACCGCCAGTTCGCCGATCAGCCGGGGAAGATCGTCGCGCTCGAAATGGGGGGCAACAATCCGATCGTCGTCTGGGACACCGCCGACATCGCGACCGCGGCAACGATCGTCGTCCAGTCCGCCTTCCTGAGCGCGGGCCAGCGGTGCAGCAATGCCCGGCGGCTGATCGTCAAACAGGATCTGGCCGACCAACTGCTCGCCGAGGTCAAGACGCTCGCGGGACGGCTGATCGTCGGTCATCCCCACGCCGACCCTGCCCCCTATATGGGGCCGGTAATCGACAACGAGGCCGCCGACGGACTGACCGAAAGCTTTCTGATCCTGATGTCCAACGGCGGCCAGGTGATCCGCCACATGACGCGGCCCGATGCAAACCGCCCCTTCCTTACCCCCGGCATCATCGACGTCACCGCGATGCCCGAACGCCCCGATATCGAACTGTTCGGACCGCTGCTCCAGGTAATCCGCGTCGACAGTTTCGAAGCGGCGATTGCCGAGGCGAACAACACCGCCTTTGGCCTCTCGGCGGCGCTGATCGGCGGAACGCCCCAGCTTTACGACCAGTTCTGGGCCAATGCCCGCGCCGGCGTCATCAACTGGAACCGGCCGACCAACGGCGCCTCGTCGGCCGCGCCCTTTGGCGGCGTCGGCCTGTCGGGCAACCACCGGCCGAGCGCTTTTTACGCCGCCGACTATTGCGCCTATCCGGTTGCCAGTTCCGAAAGCGATGCGCTGCGCGCCTCGATCGGGGTCGGCCTACGCGATGACGACACGCCGAAGCTGGTGACGAAGAAATATCTCTAACCGCCAGGTCGGAGGCAATTTTAGCTTCACCCTCGCCAACAAAGCCTGCTTTGCGATTCCGGCGCCCCTCGACCAATTAGGATGGCATGGAAAAGCAACCTTCTTTGGCAGGCAAGCTGTGGCTCGTCGGCGCCGGGCCGGGCGATCCCGACCTGCTGACGCTGCGCGCCGCGCGACTGTTGGCAAGCGCCGACCTTGTCGTTCATGACGGGCTGGTCGGGGTGGGCGTGCTCGCGCTGATCCCGTCGCATGTCGAACGGATTAGCGTCGCCAAGCAGCGCAGCCGCCACACGATGAAGCAGGACCTGATCAACGCGCTGATCGTCCGCGAGACGCAGAGCGGCAAGCAGGTCGTTCGGCTGAAGGGCGGCGATCCCTTCATTTTCGGCCGCGGCGGCGAAGAGCTTGACGCCGCGCGCACGGCGGGCATCGCAGTCGAGGTCGTTCCCGGCATCACCGCCGCGGCGGGCTGCGCCGCGCAGGCGGGCCTCCCCCTCACCCACCGCGAGGATGCGAGCGCGGTCAGCTTCGTTGCGGGCCAGTGCAAGGACCTCTCCGATCAGGACTGGTCGGGGCTTGCCGGCCACGGCCGCACCCTCGTCATCTACATGGGCCTCGCGACCGCGCATGCGATTGCCGACAAGCTGATCGCCGACGGCGTTTCGCCGGGCCTGCCCGTCGCGGTGATCGAACGCGGCACGACCGCCGATGCGCGCGTTCTGCGCACCCTCCTCACCGACCTTGGCGACCTTGTGGCGCGCGAGGCGGTGCAAAGCCCGGCGCTGATCGTCGTGGGCAAGGTCGCGGCGCGCGCCGATGCGCTCGATTGCCTCGGCGCGCCGGGGATCGCCGAACAGATAAGGGACTTCACATGAAATTGCTCACCGGCAACGACCTGAAAACAGGATTTGTCACTTGGTGGACCGGCGCCGACTGGTCGCTCCATATCGAAGACGCCGCCGATGTCGGCGAGCATGGGGAGGCAATCCTCGCTGCCGAGGAGGGCGCGCGCCGTGTCAACGCGCCCTATATCATCGCGGGCGAAGCGACGTCCGAAGGTCCGCGCCCCGCGCATATCAAGGACCGCATTCGCGCGCTCGGCCCGACCGTGCGCCCCGACCTGACGCTGAAACCCGCCGATCCCAATGCCGGCGACTGGGTGATCTGACATGTATAAATATGACCAATATGACCAGGCGATGGTCGATGCCCGCGTTGCCGAATTTTCGGATCAGGTGAAACGCCGCCTTGCCGGCGAGATCACCGAGGACCAGTTCAAGCCGCTGCGCCTGATGAACGGCCTCTATCTCCAGCTCCACGCCTATATGCTGCGCGTCGCGGTGCCTTACGGGACGCTCGACAGCCGCCAGATGCGGATGCTCGCGCATATCGCGCGCAAATATGACCGTGACTACGGCCATTTCACCACGCGTCAGAATATCCAGTATAACTGGATCAAGCTGGAGGATGCGCCCGCGATCCTCGCCGATCTCGCGTCGGTCGAGATGCATGCGATCCAGACGAGCGGCAACTGCATCCGCAACATCAGCTCGGACCAGTGGGCCGGTGCCGCCGCCGACGAGATCACCGATCCGCGTCCGTGGGCCGAGCTGCTGCGCCAATGGTCGAGCTTCCACCCCGAATTCAGTTATCTGCCGCGCAAGTTCAAGATCGCCGTCATCGCCGCCGAGGAAGATCGCGCCGCGATGCGGCTGCACGACATCGGTATCCAGATCGTCGAGCGGGACGGCGTCCACGGCGCCGCATTCTACGTCGGTGGCGGCATGGGCCGCACGCCGATGATCGCGCCGCTGATCAAGGATTTCGTGCCGCTCGAGGACATGCTGAGCTATGCCGAGGCGTGCCTGCGCGTCTACAACCGCTACGGCCGCCGCGACAATATCTACAAGGCGCGGATCAAGATCCTGATCCACGAACTTGGCGCCGACGAATATCGCCGTCAGGTCGAGGAAGAATTCGCGCATGTGAAGTCGCTGGGCATCGATCCGCCGAAGGCCGAGTTCGATCGCATCGCCAAGCAGTTCGCGCCGCCTGCGCTCGATGCGTCGGCGCCCGGCGAAATCGGCCGCAGCGACCCCGACTTCGCGGTCTGGGTCGACCAGAATGTCGCCGCGCACAAGGTGCCGGGCCATGCGATCGTCAACATCAGCCTGAAGCCCGTCGGCGGCATCCCGGGTGACGCCAGCTCGGCGCAGATCGACCTGATGGCCGATCTCGCCGAGAAATACAGCCACGACGAATTGCGCGTCACCCACGCGCAGAACATCGTGCTGCCGCACGTCCGCAAGGCCGATCTCTACGCGATCTGGCAAAAGCTCGACGCAGCGGGGCTCGCGACGCCGAACCTCGACCTCATCAGCGACATCATCGCCTGCCCCGGTCTCGATTATTGCAGCCTCGCCAACGCACGCTCAATCCCGGTCGCGCAGAAGATTGCGGCGCGCTTCTCGGACCTTGGCCGCCAGAAGGAACTCGGCGAACTCAAGCTCAAGATTTCGGGCTGCATCAACGCCTGCGGGCACCACCACGCCGGCCACATCGGCATCCTCGGCGTCGACCGCAAGGGCACCGAAAACTACCAGCTTTTGCTCGGTGGATCGGGCGCGGAGGACGTCAGCCTCGGCACGATCACTGGCCCCGGTTTCGACGAGGATGGCATCGTCGATGCGATCGAGCGCGTCACCTACAAATATCTGGCCGAACGGAGCGAGGGCGAACGCTTCGTCGACACCTTCCGCCGTGTCGGCATGGCCCCCTTCAAGGAGGCGATCTATGGTTGAACGCGCCGATAATCAGTCCCTTCCGCAAGCGGAAGGGTGGCATACCGACGGCGAAGAGCCCTGCGTCACGCTCGACTCCTTCCTGTCGCAATCGAACGCGACCGCGGTGCGGCTGGAACCCGACGAGGATGCGCGTGCGCTGATCCCGCACCTCGACCGGTTGACGCTGATCGAGATTGCATTCCCGAAGTTCCGCGACGGCCGCGGCTATTCGTCGGCGCGCATCCTTCGCGAGGCGGGCTATGCCGGCGAGCTGCGCGCGCAGGGCGACGTTCTGGTCGACCAGATCGCCTATATGAAGCGCTGCGGTTTCGACAGTTTCGCGCCCGAAAAGCCGCTCAACAATGCCGATGTCGAGGCGGCGCTGACCCGCTGGCCCGAACATTATCAGGGAGCAGCCGACGGCGCCGTGCCGATCTGGAAGCTGCGGCATGGCTGAGGTGAAGGCTGAACCCCGCACCCGCGACCGGATCGACGTCGCGCCGCGTTTCACGCAGGCCGATGTCATCCGTCTCAACAACCTGTTCCGCGGCCAGGACGCGGGCGAGGCGGTTGCGAGCGTGATCGGCGCGGGGCTGGTCGGCGACACTGCGATCGTGTCGAGCTTCGGCGCCGAAAGTGCGGTGCTGCTCCATCTCGTGACGCGCATCGCGCCCGACATGCCGGTGCTGTTCCTCGACACGGGCAAGCATTTCCCCGAAACGCTGGCCTATCGCGACGAACTTGCCGCGCGGCTCGGCCTCAATCTCGTCAATCTCACGCCCGATGCCGCCGAGCTCGCCGAAAAGGACGCGACCGAACTGCGCTGGTCGTATGATCCCGACGGCTGCTGCGAAATCCGCAAGGTCAAACCGCTCGAAAAGGCGCTCGCCGATTTCGACACGTCGATCACCGGCCGCAAGGGCTTCCAATCGTCGACGCGCACCGGCCTGCCGCGCTTCGAGCTCGACGGCAACACCGGCCGCCTGAAATTCAACCCGCTCGCCAACTGGACGCGCGAAATGCTCGACGATTATTTCGCCGAGCACGACCTGCCGCGCCATCCGCTCGAGGCCGAGGGCTATCCCTCGATCGGCTGCTCGCCCTGCACCTCGAAGGTCAAGCCGGGCGAAGACCCGCGCGCGGGCCGCTGGCGCGGCTGGGACAAGACCGAATGCGGCATCCACGAAGCCGTGACGCCGATCGACGACAATCCGGCGAACGATCCGGCGTTCTGAGAACAGACCCGCGTGCCCCTGCGAACGCAGGGGCCCATCTCCTGCCCCTTCGTCAGACGCAGGCTTTTGATTGCAAAACCTCGTGATGGGCCCCTGCCTTCGCAGGGGCACAGGGCGCGGCTATCTACTCATAATCCGCATAGGCCATGCTCTCGTCCGCCAGATCCTGGAATTTCGTCGTCTTGGCGTCGAAGTGGAGGCGCACCTTGCCGGTCGAGCCGTGACGCGACTTGGCGACGATCAGTTCGGCGAGGCCGAAGACACGTTCCATTTCGGCGGCCCATTCCTCATGCGCCGCGTGAATCTTGATATCGTCGCCCTCGACCGGGCGCTTGGGCTCGCGCGCCGCGACATAATAATCCTCGCGGAACACAAAGAGCACCATGTCGGCGTCCTGCTCGATCGAGCCCGATTCGCGAAGGTCGGAGAGCTGCGGCCGTTTGTCCTCGCGGCTTTCGACCTGACGGCTGAGCTGCGACAGCGCCATCACCGGAACGTGAAGTTCCTTTGCCAAGGTCTTCAATCCGCGTGAAATTTCCGAAATCTCCTGCACGCGATTGTCGCCGCTCTTCGACGAGCCCTGCAGCAGCTGCAAATAGTCGACGACGATGAAACCGATGCCGTGGCGGCGCTGCAGGCGGCGCGCGCGGGTGCGCAGGCTGGCGATCGTCAGGCCGGGGGTGTCGTCGATGAACAGCGGCAGCGTTTGCAGCGCCTGCGCGGCGCGCGACAATTGCTGGAACTGCTCCTTGCTGATCTTGCCCATGCGCAGCGCTTCGCCCGATACCCCCGACTGTTCGGCCAGCACGCGCGTCGCGAGCTGGTCGGCGGACATTTCGAGGCTGAAGAAGGCGACCTTGGCGCCCATATTCTTTTCGGGCGGAATCCCGTCCTCCTCGTCGCGCCGCCAGCGTTCGGCGGCGTTATAGGCGATGTTGGTCGCAAGTGAGGTCTTGCCCATCCCCGGACGCCCGGCGAGGATCATCAGGTCCGAATTGTGCATGCCGCCGATCTTGGCGTTGACGCTCGAAATGCCGGTGGTGATCCCCGACAGATGGCCGCCCGAATTGAGCGCGCGCTCGGCGGCCTGCAAGGCGGTGAGGCTCGCGGTGCTGAAGCTCTTGACCGACCCCATTTCGGCCTCGCCGCCTGCGACGCGGTAAAGCGCGGTTTCGGCTTCCTCGATCTGCGCGTGCGGGTCGACGCTTTCGCTGGTGTCGAGCGCACCCTCGACCAATCCGCGCCCGACGCCGACCAGTTCGCGCAGCAGCGCCAGGTCGAAAATCTGCCGGGCGAAGTCGCGCGCGCCGATGAGGCCCGCGCCGCTGCCAGTCAGCTGCGCCAGATAGCCGACCCCGCCGACCGCCTTCATCGCCTCGTCATTTTCGAAAAAGGGCTTCAGCGTCACCGGCGTCGCGATGCTGTTGCGCTCGATCAGCGCCATCGCCTGCCCATAGATGCGGCCGTGCAGCGGTTCGAAGAAATGCGCCGCGGTCAATTGCACCGGCAGATCCTCGACGACTCGGTTGTCGATCAGGATCGCGCCCAGAAAGGCGGCCTCAGCCTCGATATTGCGGGGCAATTGGCGTTCGTTCCCGGTCGAGACCGGGGCAGGAAAAAGGGCAAGCTCGGGCATGACAGCTTTCATGCGTCGAAGGCGGGCACAGCGCAATCGACGATATCGATCAACCTATCATAACTGTGGAATGCTGTGAATAAGTCGCCCTTGCCCTTCGCGCCCGGCCAAGTAGAAGCACGGACAGCATGACCGACGCCGACCCATCGAAACAGCGCATCATTTCGGTAGAGCTCGACGAGGGCTCGATCGTCTGGCGCAACCCCGATGTCGAACAGGAGCGGCGTGTCGCAATCTTCGATCTGATCGAGGACAACAAGTTCGTGCCGCAGCGCGGCCACCCCGATGGCTATGCCGGCCCGTATCGCCTGATGCTCCGCGTCGAGGACGGCCGCCTGATCTTCGAGATCAGCCGCGAGGACGGCTCGCCGCTCGAAGCGGTAATCCTGGGCCTCGGGCGCTTCCGCCGTCCAATCCGCGACTATTTCGCGATCTGCGACAGCTATTATCAGGCGATCAAGACCTCGACCGCGCAGCAGATCGAGACTGTCGACATGGCGCGCCGCGCGCTGCACAACGAGGCCGCCGAAATGCTGATGGACCGGCTCGACGGCAAGATCGCGGTCGATTTCGACACCGCGCGCCGGCTCTTCACGCTGATCTGCGTCCTTCACATCAAGGGATGACGATGCGCGCGGGGGCAAAAACGAAGGGCAAAACCGCAACGAAAGGCCTGTCCGACTGGCGGGCACGCGCCGCCCGGCTGGCGCGCCGGATCGGCGGCGGGTTCGTCCTTATCCTGCTGCTCGCAGGTCTCGCGCTGTGGTGGGCGGCGCGCTGGACGCCCGACCGCGCGCTCTATCCGATTCAGGGCGTCACCATCTCCGCCGACAATGGCAAGGTCCATTGGGGCTCGATCAAGGCGGCGGGCGCCGATTTCGCCTATGTCATGGCGACCGACGGCGCCGACGGCATCGATCCGCAATATGCCCGCAACGCCGCGCAGGCGCGCGTCGTCGGGGTGCAGGTCGGCGCGATCCATCGCTACAGCCTGTGCAAGCTGGCAACCGACCAGGCGGCCAATTTCATCCGCCACGTCGCGCGCCGCGCCGATGCGCTGCCGCCGGTGGTATGGCTCGACTATGACGACCGCTGCCCCGACCGGCCGACGCGCGCGCTGCTGCTCAGCGAACTCGCGACCTTCCTCGCCCAGATCGAAGCGCATACGGGCAAGCGCAGCGTGATCGCGCCCGGCCCCGCCTTCGAGGCCGATTATCGCGTCACCGCTGGAATTGCGCGCACCACCTGGCTGCGCCGCGACTTTTTCGAACCCGATTATGGCGCCCACCCCTGGGCGATGTGGCAGGCGAACGACTATGTCCGGCTGACCGGCGCCGGCGGAACGGTGGGCTGGAACGTGCTGCGACCCGAAGGACAGGAACAATGACTGACGCCCGCGATGCCCTGATCGATGCGGCGCGCGACGCCGCGCGCCGCGCCTATGCCCCCTATTCGGGCTTTCATGTCGGCGCCGCGCTGCTGCTGAAAAACGGCGATGTCGTGACCGGTGCCAATGTCGAAAACGCGAGCTACGGTCTGACGCTCTGCGCCGAAACGACCGCCATCGCCAAGATCGCCAACGAAGGCTGGATCGGCGAACTTGCCGAGGTCGCCATCATCGGCGGGCGTCCCGAGGGCGATGCACTGATCGGCAGCGATCCAGTCAACCCCTGCGGCCGCTGCCGCCAGATACTGAACGAAGCCGCCGAACGGTCGAAAACCGATATCCTCGTCCACTGCGCGTCGGCCGACGGCAGCGCGGTCGCCACCTATCGGCTGAGCGAACTGCTCCCCGCAGCCTTCGGGCCGAAGGATCTGGGGATGATCCCCGACTGACCGCTTGCGCAAGCCGCCGAGGACCGACAAGACAGCGGCATGAGCATTCTTTCCGACAAATGGATTCGCGAAGCCGCCCGGACGCAGGGCATGATCGAACCGTTCGTGGAGGCGCAGCGGCGTGACGGCTGCATCAGCTACGGCCTCTCGTCCTACGGCTATGATGCGCGCGTCGCGCCCGAGTTCAAGATTTTCACCAATGTCGACAGCGCGGTCGTCGATCCCAAGGATTTTGCCGCGAACAGCTTCGTCGACCGCGAAACCGACGTTTGCATCATCCCGCCGAACAGCTTCGCGCTCGCCCGGACGGTCGAATATTTCCGCATCCCCCGCGACATCCTCGTCATCTGCCTCGGCAAATCGACCTATGCGCGCTGCGGCATCATCGTCAACGTCACCCCGCTCGAACCCGGTTGGGAGGGCCATGTGACGCTCGAGTTTTCGAACACCACCCCGCTGCCCGCCAAAATCTATGCCAACGAAGGCGCCTGCCAATTCCTGTTCCTGCAGGGGAACGAGCCGTGCGAGACGAGTTACGCCGACCGCGCCGGCAAATATATGGGGCAACAGGGCGTGACGCTGCCCAAGCTGTAGATCGCTCGAGCGTAGCAGCTGGCGCGGGCGCTGCGTGCGCCCGCGCCGCCGGGATCATTCGGCTTCGCGGGTTTCCGCGGTAGGGCCGTTCTTCTTGATCGACTCGATGGCGTTCTTAGCCGATGCCTTGCTGCTATAGCCTTCGGTCCAGAAGATCGTTTCGCTGTTATATTTGAAATAGGCGACGAACTCGCCGGCCTTGTTCTTCTTGATCTCGAAATAATGGGCCACGGGCACCTCCACTGGTCAGCCGCGCCACGGGCGACGCGGCTCCCGCATCCTAAACCCCTGATTTGCGCGCGCAAGCGCCGAGTATCAGCGCGCGCCGAACCGGCCCGGCGCATAGGCGGCGGCATCGACCGCGCCGATCGCTCCGCCCGGCGCCGGCGCGCCAAGCTGTGCGGCGAGCAGCGCGCCGATCGCGGGCGACGTCTGGATGCCGAAACCGCCCTGCCCCGCGCACCAGACGAAAGCGGGCTCCGCCGGGTCGGCGCCGAAGACCGGCAGGCGATCGGGGGCGAAGCTGCGCAGCCCGGCCCATTTGCGCTCGACCGCGGCGACGGGCCAGTCGACCACCGACTGCATCCGTTCGATCGCGACCGCTACGTCCCACTCCTCCGGCGCGGCATCGCACGGCTCGGACGGCGTCTCGTCGTGCGGGCTCAGCCAGACGCGCCCCTCTCCGGCGCCCTTGAAATAGAAGTCGCCGCCGACGTGGACGATCAGCGGCAAGTCAGCGGTGATGGGCACGCCCAGGCGAAGCTGCGCCACCGTCCGCCGATAGGGCTGGATGCCGACCGGCGCGATCCCGCAGCGCGCAGCGACCATATCGGCCCACGCCCCCGCCGCATCGACGATCAGCTCGGCGCGCAGCGTTTCGCCTCCGACGCTCACCTCCCAGCCGCCGGCGACCCGGCGCGCCCCATCGAAGCGCGCGCGCGGCGCCAGCACCGCGCCGCCGCGCTTCGCCGCGCGCAGATAGGCCGCGTGCAGCGCACCGACGTCGATGTCGCTGCACGCCGCTTCATAGGCGGCGGCGGTCCATTCGGGGCGCAGACCGGGCACCAGCGCCGCCATCGCGTCGAACCCCATGCGGTCGACCGCCACCCCCTTGGCGCGAAATTCGGCAACGAAGGCATCGACGGCCGCGGCCTCCGCGCCGCCGCGACCGATGGTCAGCGCGGTGCGCGGCGTCAGGAAAGGCTTGTCGGAAAAATCGGGGGCGGGCCGCGCCAGCGCCTCGAACGACGCGGCGGACAGCGGTTGCACGCCGGGGCCGCCATAGCTTTCGTGCCAGAAGGCCGCCGACCGACCTGTCGCATGATAGCCGGGCACCTCCTCGGCCTCGACCATCAGCACGCGGCGGTGCGGCGCCAGCGCGGCGGCCAGGCTTGCACCGGCTATGCCCGCGCCGACGATCAGCACGTCGGTGGAGGATGGGCGCGGGTCGGACATGCGACGCCGCATATCCGCTGGCCCGCGGAATGCAACCCGGCGGGCGCACGCTCATGGTTACTATTTGATAAGCCATAGTCGCTACAGCGGCGGGATGGACCAGAAAATCATCGCATTGGGCCTGATGGGGCTGCTCGCCTTGTTGATGATCGCCGCGGCGGTCAGCGACCTGCGCTCGCGCACTATCTCGAACGGCCTCAATGCGACCATCGCCCTCTTCGCTATCCCCTTCTGGATCGTGTCGGGCATGGCATTCTGGCCCGACATGCCGATGCAGTTCGGTGCCGCTTTTGCAGTCTTCGCGGTGTTCGCCGGTCTCTTCGCTCTGGGAGCGATGGGCGGCGGTGATGTGAAGATGATCGGCGCCGTGATGCTCTGGATTCCACTTTATTTGTACTTTCCCATGCTGACCATCATGGCGATCGGGGGCGGAATCCTGTCGGCTGTGATGCTGATTCAGTCCAAAATTCGTCCTACGGACAAAGCGATAGAGGTTCCCTACGGGCTTGCGATCGCCGTCGGGGGCCTTTGGGCGCTTCACCAACACTATCTTAACCAGTTTCAGTTTATCGGATCGACCTGAGGGCAAGCATCCCCGCGTCCGGTGGGTGTAGGAGGCGAAAAACCGTCATGGATACGCGAAAGATTATGCTGATCGTCGGCGCGTTGATCATTGCGATCGGCGCGGCGTTCGGGGTCAACCAGATGATGCGGGGTTCCTCCGCACCGACGGCGCGCGCAGCAGCGGCGCCCGAAATCAACGGCCCCATGATCCTCGTCGCGACGCGGCAGCTGCCGACGGGCACGATCATCGGCCCCGACAGCTTCCGCTATCAGCCGTGGCCGAAGGAGTTGGTCGAGAAGGCCTATTTCCTGAAGGACAAGACCGACGTTAATACGCTGGTGGGCACCGTCGTGCGCTACCCGATCACCGCCGGCCAGCCGCTGACCCAGGGCTCGCTCGTCCATCCCGATGACCGCGGCTTCCTCGCCGCCGCTCTCGCACCGGGCATGCGCGCCGTCACGGTCAAGGTTTCGCAGGAACAGGGCGTTGCCGGCTTCGTCTTCCCGGGCGACCGCGTCGACGTGCTGCTCGCGCAGACGATCGCGGTCAAGGAAGGCAGTTCCTATCCCGACGACCAGCTCTACACCGCCGAAACCATCGTGCGGAACGTCCGCGTCCTTGCCACCGACCAGCGCTACGACGCCGAAGACGAAACCGGCAAGACGCCGGTGCGCACCTTCGGCTCGGTGACGCTGGAAGCAACGCCCGACATCGCCGAACGCATCGCGGTCGCCGAAAATATGGGCAAGCTCTCGCTCGCGCTGCGTCCGCTCGCCGAAAACACCGGCGAACTCGAAGCGGCGATCGCGTCGGGCGAAGTGAATGTGCCGACCAAGGGCGGCAGCGCGGCCGAGCGACGGATGATGGCCGATGCCGCCGGGCGTCCGACCGCGTCGCGCACCGCGACCACGGGCGGCGACGTCTCGCGCTTCTGGGTTCCGGTCAGCGGCCGCGTCTCGGCGCCGCGCCCGCCCGCCGGCATGCCGATCGCAGCCGGCAGCCCGCAGGCCGCCGCCGTGCCGATCGGCCCGGTGGTCCGCGTGACCCGTGGCGACAAAGTGACCGCAGTTCCGGTTGGGGGTAAGTAAGATGCACAGCAAAGCCAATTTCAAGGCGGCGGCCCTCGCCCGCACCCTGGCCGTCGGCCTGGTTGCAGCGACGCTGATCTCCGCCCCCGCGCAGCAAGCCGTTGCGCAGGCCGTTCAGAACGCCAGCAGCAGCATCGACCTGTCGGTCGGCCGCGGCCGCCTGGTCAGCCTGCCGGCCGCCATGTCGGACGTTTTCGTCGCCAACGACCAGGTTGCCGACGTTCAGGTCCGCTCGTCGCGCCAGCTCTACATCTTCGGCAAGGCGCCGGGTGAAACCAGCATCTATGCGACCGACGGCAACGGCCGCGTTGTCTATTCGACCGTTGCCCGCGTCGGCAACAATATCGAAACGATCGACCAGATGCTCGCGCTCGCAATGCCCGACGCGAAGATCCAGTCGAACACGATGAACGGATTCGTCCTGCTGACCGGTACCGTCCAGTCGCCGGACGATGCGGCCGAGGCCGAACGCCTCGTCCAGGCGTTTGTCGGTGAACAGACGAAGGTGCTTTCACGCCTGCGCACCGCGACGCCGCTGCAGGTCAACCTGCAGGTCCGCATCGCCGAAGTGAACCGCACACTCGTCAAGGAAATCAACGGCAACGTGCTGTCGCGCGATCGCGACGGGGCGATGGGTAACGGCTTCCTCGGCAGCATCGTGCGCGGCCGCTCGCCGGGCTCGATCCTCTATCCGGGCGAAGGCGATCCGCCGGTTGCGCCCGGTACGACGGCCTATAATTTCAACGTTCCCGCCGGCACCAACAGCTTTGGCGCCGCCGGCCGCCTGTTCGGCATGGACCTGATGGCGTCGCTCGATCTCGGCGAACGCTCGGGCATGGTGGTGACGCTGGCACAGCCGAACCTCACGGCCATTTCGGGTGAAACCGCCGACTTCCTGGCGGGCGGCGAATTCCCGATCCCGATCCCCGGCAACTTCGCCGGCACGACGATCGAATATCGCAAATATGGCGTCAGCCTGGCCTACACGCCGACGGTGCTGTCGAACGGCCGCATCAGCCTGCGCGTCCGTCCCGAAGTGTCGGAACTGTCGACCGAAGGCGCGATCGAAATGGACGGCTTCCAGATCCCTGCGCTGACCATCCGCCGCGCCGAAACGACGGTCGAACTCGGTTCGGGCGAAAGCTTCATGATCGCGGGCCTGATGAACAACCGCTCGATCGGTGCCATCGACAAGGTGCCGGGCCTCGGCGACGTGCCGATCCTGGGCATGCTGTTCAAATCGGACAGCTTCCGCCGCGGTGAAACCGAACTGGTGATCGTGGTGACGCCCTATCTCGTCAAGCCGGTGTCGGCGAACGAGATCAAGCTGCCGACCGATGGCTACCAGGACGCGAACGACCTTCAGCGCCTGCTGCTCAATCAGCAGACCGATGGCGTGACGGGCGGCGATCGTCCCAAGCCGCGCCTTGACACCTCAGTGAACGATGCCGACCGGCCGCGCGCGGGTTCGCCCGATGCGGCGCCCGGCTTCAACCTCAAGAAGTGATGCTGGCAAACAGGAGCAACGTGATGAAGAAAGTCGCAACTTGGACCGTCCTGGCGCTGGCAACCACTCTCGCCGGCTGCGCAGGCGCCGCGAACAGCAATCGCAGCCTTGAATCGGTACATCAGCCGGTCGTGCGCAACGATATCTACCAGTTCGACGTCGCGGCGGCAGGCGGTGACCTCGCCCCCAGCGAGCAAGGCCGTCTGCAGGGCTGGCTCGATGCCATGAACGTCCGTTACGGCGACCGTATCGCGATCGAGGACCCGTCGGCCTTTGGCAGCAGCGGCGCGAAGGAAACGATCCGCGAGATGGTCGAACGCCGCGGCCTGCTGCTCAGCGGCGATGTGCCGGTGACGACGGGCGCGGTCGCGCCGGGCTATGTTCGCGTGATCGTGACGCGTGCCTCGGCTTCGGTGCCGGGCTGCCCCAACTGGTCGAGCCGTTCGGCGATCAACGTCAACAACGCGACCTCGGCCAACTATGGCTGCGCGACGAACAGCAATCTGGCCGCGATGGTCGCCGATCCCAACGATCTGATCAAGGGCACCAGCGAGCGCGACAATGATCCGACGACTGCCACCCGAGCGATCAAGACCTATCGCGACAAACCGCCGACGGGCGCAGGCGATCTGCGCGGACAGGCGACCAGCAACAGCGGAGGAAGCCAGTGAACGCGCCTTTCAAAGCAGCCGGGCTGCGTGACCCGTTCAACGCCTTTGTGTGCGACGACGATACGCTGGAGCTGATCCGCGTCGCCGCCGCCGACATGGGCTGGCCCATCGAGAAGTGCAACAAGGGCGGCTTGCGCAACGCGGTGCAGTCCCTGTCGGTCTCGGCGAGCCCGAACATCCTGTTCGTCGACATGTCCGAGTCGGGCGATCCGATCAACGACATCAACGCGCTGGCGGAGGTCTGCGAACCCGGTACCGTCGTCATCGCGGCGGGCCAGGTCAACGACGTTCGCCTCTATCGCGATCTCTTGTCGAGCGGCATTCAGGATTACCTCCTGAAACCGCTGTCGCTCGATCAGGTCCGCGACGCGCTGACCAATGCGCAGGCGATCCTTTCGGCCCCCAAGCATGCCGACATGCATGACGACAAGCCGCACCACATGATGGCGGTCGTCGGCGTACGCGGCGGCGTCGGCGCCTCGATGGTGTCGACCTCGCTCGCCTGGGCGATCAGCGAACAGGCCGACCGCCAGACCGCGCTGCTCGACCTCGACGTGCATTTCGGCACCGGCGCGCTGACGCTCGATCTCGAACCGGGCCGCGGGCTGATCGACGCGATCGACAATCCCAGCCGTATCGACGGGCTGTTCATCGAACGCGCCATGGTGCGCGCCTCGGACAAGCTCAGTCTGCTGTCGGCCGAAGCGCCGATCCACCAGCCGGTGATGACCGACGGTTCGGCCTTTTATCAGCTCGAGGAAGAGCTGCGGAACGCGTTCGAGATGACGATCGTCGATATTCCGCGTCAGGTTCTCATCCCCTTCCCGCACCTCGTGTCGGAATGCGGGACGATCCTGCTCGTCACCGACGTCACGCTGGCTTCGGCGCGCGATACGATCCGTCTCCTGTCGTGGTTCAAGCAAAATGTGCCGGGCGCGCGCGTCGTGCTCGTCGCGAACAAGTTCCAGACCACGATCGGCGAATTGTCGCGCAAGGAGTTCGAATCGTCGATCGAGCGCGCGATCGATATCGTAGTCCCCTTCGACCCCAAGCTTGTCGCGCAGGCGGCCAAGCTCGGCAAATCCTATGCCGAGGTGTGCAAGGGAACCAAGGCCGGCCAAGTCTGGGCCAATCTGACGCGCGTCGTCCTCGACGGAGCCGATGCCGAAGCCGAAGAGGTGGCACCGGCGAAAGCAAAATCGGGCGGCTCGCTGCTCGGCAAGCTGGGCGGTCTGGGTACGCTCGTCAAAAAAGGCGCGAAATAAGCACGTGACGGGGGCCGGCGCAGGCCGGCCGCCGCTGCGACCACAGCGGGAACGGGGCAAAGGGCGATCATGAACCTGCCAATCATCCTAACATTCGGCGCCGCGTTGCTGGCGGTCGGCATGCTGGCGCTGGCTTTTGCCGGACCTTCTGCCGGCAAGGCCAAGACCCGCCGCCTGTCGTCGGTGAAGGATCGCCACGCGGCCTCGACCGAGGCGGTCGTCGCGGCCCAGATGCGCAAGACGATCGCTGCCGCTGGCAATAGCGGCAACGCCAGCATCAGCAGCCTGATGCCGCGGCGCGAATTGATGGAACTGCGCCTTCGCCGGACCGGCAAGGGCTGGACGCTCAGCAAATATATGTTTGCGTCGATGGCATTGTTCGTCGTCGTTGCGGGCGGCATGCTGTCCGTGCGTGCGCCTTTCATGCTGGCGCTGATGTTCGGGCTGCTCGCCGGGGTCGGGCTTCCGCATATGGTGGTCGGGCGGATCATCAAAAAGCGCGTCCTCAAATTCAATGCGCGTTTTCCCGACGCGATCGACCTGCTCGTTCGCGGCCTGAAATCGGGGCTTCCCGTGACCGAAACCTTTCAGGTGGTGAGCCAGGAACTGCCCGGCCCCGTCGGCGAGGAGTTTCGCGGGATCGTCGAACGCATCCGCATCGGCAACACGATGGAACAGGCGTTGCAGG